>Ga0160430_100072_pt1 | contig 98722 bp, 88 predicted proteins | sample HID1971I_E0MG_FD_108274 | JGI IMG/M metagenome (GOLD analysis project Ga0160430, IMG submission 108274) | Enriched millipede-associated microbial communities from UW Madison campus, WI, USA - HID1971I_E0 MG | ecosystem: Host-associated > Arthropoda: Insects > Digestive system > Unclassified ...
GTAGGCTAGTCCGCGGCATCCAACCGAACTTTTCCTGAGGAGCACACGCATGGGCGCACACGACGCCGTCATCGAGATCCCGCGCGGCAGCCGCGTGAAGTACGAGGTCGACCACGAGACCGGACGAGTGCACCTCGACCGCGTGCTCTACACGACCTTCGGCTACCCGGCCGACTACGGCTACTTCGACAACACGCTCGGAGAGGACGGCGACCCGCTCGACGTGCTCGTGCTGCTCGACCAGGCGATCTACCCCGGCGTCGTCGTCGAGGTGCGCCCCGTCGCCGTGCTCAAGATGAGCGACGAGGCCGGCGGAGACGACAAGCTCGTGGCCGTGCTGGCGAAGGACCCGCGTTGGGCCCACATCCAGGACATCGACGACATCGCCGACTACACGAAGAAGGAGATCTCGCACTTCTTCGAGCACTACAAGGACCTCGAGCCCAACAAGTGGGTCAAGGTCGACGAGTGGGGGAACGCCGCCGAAGCGCAGCGCATCCTCGACGAGGCGATCGTCCGCGCAGCCGAGCAGGGTCACTGACCCGCACGCTGGCGGGTCGCTGAGCCCCCCCTGGGCTCGCTGATCTGTCGAAGAGAAAGACCCCCGGTGCCGCTCAGCGGCCCGGGGGTCTTCTTCGTCTCAGGGGCGGATGCTCAGATCGAGATGCCGCGCGCCGCCATGAAGTCTGCCGGGTTGGTGTACCGGCCGTTGATGTACACCTCGTAGTGGAGGTGGCAGCCGAACGATCCGCCGGTGTTGCCCGCGTACGCGATGACCTGCCCTGCGTTGACCCACTGGCCGCTGCGCACGGCGAACCCGCCCTGCTTGATGTGCGCGTAGCCGGTCGCGATGCCGCCGCCGTGCTGGATGCGCACATAGTTGCCGTAGCCGCCGTTGTAGAACGCTGCGTCCACCGTGCCGGAGTGCGCTGCGTAGATCGCCGCACCGCAGCCGTTGGCGAGATCGATGCCGTAGTGCCAGCTCGACGAGCATCCGTTCGAGTTGCACTGCTGCGAGCGGGGACCGTAGCCGGAGCTGCGCGATCCGCCGTGCGGGCGCACCCAGCCGTCGGACCCGGCTGAGCCGCCGCCTCCTCCGCCACCGCCACCGCCGCCACCGTTGTTATTGGCTGCTGCGGCGGCTGCGGCTGCTCGCGCTGCCTCCGCCGCGGCGGCTGCCTCCTGGCGCTTGCGCTCCTCTTCGGCGACGCGCACGCCCTCCTGGTAGCCGGCGACCGTGGTCGCCGTGGTGTCCTTCAGGGCGGCGAGCTGCGCCTGCATGGTGGCGAGGTAGGCCGACTGCTCGTCGAGCGCTGCCTGTGCGGCATCCGCTGCCTGCTGGGCTGCGACCATCTTCTGCTCGGCGATCTGCTGCAGGCGGTCGCGCTCGGCACGTGCGACGACGGCCTGATCGCTCAGCGACTGCGCGGAGTTGCGCGCTGCGACCGCGTCGTCGTAGACCGACTGGTTGTACTCGAGGAGCTTGTCCATCGTGCCGAGGCGCGAGAGCAGCTCGTCGGCATTGCTCGCAGAACCGGCGAAGAACAGCTCGAGCGAGGTGTCGTCACCGCCGTTGCGATAGAGCTGAGCGGCGACCTGGCCGGCCTTGCGTGCCGACTCGGTGGCGAGGCCGGCCTGCTCGTCGGCCTTGGCCTGCAGCTCGTCGGCACGCGCGATGGCTGCGAAGAACGTCTGCTGCGCTTCGTAGAACTCGTTGGAGGCGACCTCTGCCGCCGCCTGGGTCTCGGCGACCTTCTGGGTGAGCGACTGGATGAGGCCCTCGATGCGGGTGACCTCTGCGGCCTTGGCCGCTTCGTTGCCCTTCGCCCGCTGCACGTCGTCCCAGCTGGGGTATGAGGCTGCATAGGCGGCGGAGACGCCGGAGCTGACGCCGAAGGCACTCAGGGCGACGACACTCAGCGCACCGAGTCCGAGGGCTCCACGGCGAGTGATACCGCTCCTCTGGAACGCACGGCTCTCGGTCGGGGTCGGTGCACACCCGCATTCCGCGGATGCCGCTGCAGCTGCATCCGACGCGATCTGGTCGTTCACACGGCCCCTTCCGCCAGTTTCACAAATGCCACACTAACAACAACGTTCACATCAGCAACAGGGCGGATTCTAACGAAGGTGCAGTCGCGACCCGCCCGCCGCCGCCCGAACACGCCCGGCGGAACGGCGCATCGCCCTCGATTCGCGATTTGCGCGAGACATCCCTTATGCTTGAGCGTCGGCAAGGAAGTCCCCCAGGGGACGGACTCCGGCCCCATCGTTTAGCGGCCTAGGACGCCGCCCTTTCACGGCGGTAGCACGGGTTCGAATCCCGTTGGGGTCACTCTTCCGATACAATTGAAAACAAGTATGGCCCTGTAGCGCAGTTGGTTAGCGTGCCGCCCTGTCACGGCGGAGGTCGCGGGTTCAAGTCCCGTCAGGGTCGCTCCGGTTCGTCGGGCTCTTTCTTCGGAGAGGGCCCTTCGTCTAGGACGCGACAGGTTCGCCGGTCGCACCACGGCTCTGTAGCTCAGTTGGTAGAGCGCACGACTGAAAATCGTGAGGTCACGGGATCGACGCCCGTCGGAGCCACACGGATCATCATTACAGTGATCCCAGAAACCCTCGCCTAGCTTCTACATGGCGGGGGTTTTGCTTTGCCCTGGCGGAGCACGCGGCCACATCTTGGCCACGCACTGCCGAACCGCATCGCCGAGGCGGCGGCCACATGTCCGAGAGGGCCGGATCCCTCCCTCTCGACGGTTCCGGACGGACGGTCTCAGTTCCCGGACGCCTCCGCGCCGTGAGCACTGTCGATCGGTGTTCGAGAGTGCCCCCACGCTCTTCCGAGATGAAATAGTTGCACTACGAACGTCCATTCTGTTGAACGCTGGCCATTCTGCTGGTAGATTCGCCCTCGTCAGCACCGTCGCTTGCACACCGATCCGGAGACTTCGATGAATGAAGCCGAGCACCCCATCCCGAGCCCGTCCAACGGCCCGGCGATGAGCAGGTCAGAGTTCGAGGAGACGTTCGACCGCCTGAAGCGGTGGTCGTCTCCAGGGCTGCCCGACGAGCGAGGCACGCTGGCAGGGATCAGCGATCAAGACCGCCTCGATGCGCTGGCCCTCCCTCGATACGGCGTATCGATCAGCCTGGCGCTGCCCATCGACCGGGTCGCCGGGCCGGACAATTCCAAGCCGGCGCTGCACCACATGGTCGACCTCGGCGACGTGGAGGAGCCCGAGCCGAGCGCACACAAGGACTTCATCGGTCTGGACTATCACGGCAAGGCCACCAGTCATCTCGACGCCGTGTGCCACATCGGATTCCGAGGCGAACTGTTCGGCGGAGTGGAGGCTCGGGATGCCTTCACCAGCCGCGGCTCGAAGTGGGCCGCGGTGACGACCATGTCGACCGGCCTCGTTCTCCGCGGGGTGCTGATCGATGTTCCGGCGGTTCGCGGCGTCGACTGGCTCGAGCCCGGAGCAGCAGTGCAAGCGGACGATATCCTCGCCGCAGAGGCCGCTCTGGACCTTCGGATCAAGCCGAACGATGCGGTTCTGCTGCGCTCCGGCCATGCCCGCCGCAAGCACGCGCTCGGCGCATGGGACTCTGACGCGGCAAGCGCTGGCCTCCATGTCAACGCCGTCGAATTGTTGGCGGACCGCTCGATCGCTCTCCTCGGCGGCGATGGCGACAGTGATGTACGCCCTTCGCCTGTCGAGGGAGTCCACTCGCCCGTGCACGCCTTGGCCCTCACCGCACTCGGCATGCCGCTCCTCGACAATCTCGCACTCGACGCCCTCTCCGAGGAGTGCGCGCGCGTCGGGCGATATGAGTTCCTGCTCGTCGTCACGCCGCTCGTGATCCCGCAGGGAACCGGCTCCCCGGTGAACCCGATCGCGATTCTCTGAACCATCTCAGAGCCACCCACGCTCCGCCCACCACGAACGACCAACGATGAAGTTGAAAGAGGCATGACGATGACCACGACGGCAACTGCGCCCCGCACTTCAGCGGGAAGAAGACGTCCCCGCCATTACCACCGAGTCGAGATCTCGCGCCGCCAGCGCGTCATCCTCGGAACGATCGGTGTCTTCGGGGTGCTCCTCTTCTGGCAGCTGGCGAGCTCCTTCGGCATCCTGAACAAGACCCTCGGCAGCTCCCCGCTGCTCATGCTGCAGACGGCCGCTTCACTCACCGAGTCCGGCGTTCTCGGGGCAGCCGCGCTGTCGTCCGGACAGCTGTTCGCGACAGGCTTCGCCATAGCCGCTGTTCTCGGGGTTCTGATCGGCATCGTTCTCGGGTGGTTCAGCCGCACCGCGGCACTGCTCGATCCGTGGGTCTCCATCCTCTACGCCACACCCCGTATTGCGTTCGTGCCCCTGATCATCGTGTGGGCGGGAGTGGGGATTCAGGCGCAGATCGTGATGGTCGTGCTGAACGCGGTCTTTCCCATCATCGTGAACGTCGCAGCGGGAGTGCACAACACCGATCGGCAGTTCCTCCGGGTCGCACGGAGCTTCAACGCCGGCACCTTCGCCGTCCTCCGCACCGTCGCCCTTCCCGGCGCCGTCCCGTTCATCATCACCGGAATCCGTCAGGGAATCATGATGGCTCTCGTGGGCACCGTCGTCGCCGAGTACTTCGTCGGCAACACCGGAATCGGCGGTCTGATCTTCACCGCCGGAGTCACCTTGGACACCGCGACCGCCTTCGTCGGCGCCGCGATCTTCGCCATCGCCGCGCTCATCCTCTCGTCAGCCCTCGGAGCGGTCGAATCCCGCGTGGACGGATGGCGCTCATGACCGACACGACTCGCATCACGGAGGCGACCATGCCCGGATCCTCGACCCCTGAGCCTCTCGTCACGATCTCAGGCCTCAGCAAGAGCTACCCCTCGCCTCGCGGCTCGGCGGCCGGCCCGGTGCGCGTCCTCGAGGACATCGCACTGGACATCGCGCCCGGCGAGTTCATCACCGTCATCGGGCCGTCGGGGTGTGGGAAGACGACCCTGCTGGACTGCATCGCCGGCCTTGCGACATATGACAGCGGTTCCATCCGGATCGCGGGCGCGCAGGTTCAGGGCCCCGGGCCGGACAGAGCCGTGGTGTTCCAGCAGGCATCACTCTTCCCCTGGCGAACGATCGAGCGAAATGTGGGCTACGGAGCGGAGATGCTCGGGTGGGACAAGAGTCGCATCGCGGAGCGCGTGCGTTCGGCGATCGATGTCGTCGGCCTCAGCGGCTACGAGAAGCACCATCCCCACCAGCTCTCGGGCGGCATGCAGCAGCGCGCGAACCTCGCTCGCGCGCTGGTCATGGATGCCCCCGTCGTGCTGATGGACGAACCGTTCGGCGCCCTCGACGCGATGACGAAGAAGACGATGCAGGACGAGCTGCTCTCCGTGTCTGCGCGAATCGGGAGCACGGTGGTGTTCATCACGCATGACATCGATGAAGCCGTGTACCTGGCGGATCGTGTCGTCCTCCTCCGGCCTCGGCCTGGTCGAGTCGATTCGATCTACGACGTGCCATTCGCTCGGCCGAGGCAGCGAGATGTCGTCGACTCTGCCGAGTTCCGCGCACTGACGAGCACCCTCGCGCATCGACTGCATGAGGTCGGCTCGTCCGCTGAATCCTGATCCGCACCACCTCCCGGGTGTGGCTGACATGCCGCATCGCACAGACCGGTTACTACGACGAAGTATGAAATCTGGAGAACGTGAAATGAACCTGAAGAAGATCATCGCCATCGCTGGCGCCCTTGCTCTCAGCGCTGGAGCCCTCAGCGCCTGCAGCAGCCCGACGACGCCGACCAGCACTGCCCCTCCGACATCTGCGACGGCGAGCGCCGCCGATCTGGCCAAGCCGATCACGATCGGCGTCGGCGCCAAGGTGGGATCCTTCCTGCTGCCGTTCTTCGCCGAGAGCCAGGGCCTCTTCGAGGCGGAAGGACTCACCGATGTCACGGTGTCGATCGTTCCCGGCCCCCAGCTGCCGTCCGGGCTCGCAGGCGGCGCGGTCAACGTCGGCGTGCTCGGAGCCCCGGCCGTCGACATCGGGGCGCTCAACGGACCGGTGAAGATCGTCGGAACATGGCAGACGGAACCAGGCGTGCAGCTCCTCGGTGGTCCCGGCATCTCCTCGGTGGAGGACCTCAAAGGCAAGAAGATCGCCATCAACGGCGGAAAAGCAGGGCTGGCATCGTTCATGGTCGGATATGCGCTCCGTGAGGCAGGCCTGAAGGAGAGCGACGTCCAGCTCGTCGTGCTCGCCGACTACCCGTCGCAGCTTCAGGCGTTCGGGAGCGGCCAGGCCGATGCGACCATCGCTGCGCCTCCGTTCACCGATCAGCTGATCGAGCAGCGCCCGGGATCGTCTGTGCTGCGCGAGTACGACGATGTGATCTTCCCGACCCCGGAACTGGTCGTCAACACCGATTGGGCCTCCGCCAACCGTGGACAGGCTGAGGCTCTCATCCGGGCACTCGAGGCGGCCAGGGCATCCTGGCTGTCGGATCCCGCGCTCGCCAAGGCCGTGCTCGCCGAGCAGTTCAACGCTCCGGTGGACAGCGCCGCGGTCACCTCGACGTACGACGCGACCGTCAAGACCTTCCTTCCCGAGCTGGTGCCGGTCACTCTCGAGATGGAGCAGCGCGTCTTCGAACTGGCACGCGACTCGGGATTCCCGACCGCGACCGACGAGGCCGCCGCCGACGTGATCGACGAGTCCTACGTGACCGCGGCACTCTCAGGCAAGTGACCGACGTCACACCTCTGCAGACAAGTGATGACGAAGTACAGGAGCGGAAACCATGGCGGATGAGATGAACGCGCGAACGGCTCGCGATGACTACGAAGTGGTGATCGCCGGCGGAGGCCCGGTGGGTCTCTGGCTGGCGTGTGAACTGCGACTCAAAGGAGTGTCCGTCCTGGTCGTGGAGGCCAAGGCGGAACGGAGCACGGCATCCCGGGCGGGGGCGTTGCACTGCAGGAGCCTCGAGGTCTTCGACATGCGAGGAATCGCCGAGATCGTGCTCGACAACGCCGATAGAGGTGACGTGGTGCACTTCGCCGGGCTGACGAACCAGATTCGCATCACAGATGTCGACAGCAGGCATGCGTTCAGTGCGTTCGTGAGCCAGCGGCGGGTGGAAGACATCTTCCAGGCGCGTGCGCTGGAGCTCGGTGCGGAGATCATCTTCGGCACCGAGGTCACCGGGTACGAACAAGATGCGGGCTCCGTCCGTGTCACCGTGGTCCCCACCGGCGCACCGACGATCGAGGTCTCTGCGCGCTACCTCGTCGGATGCGATGGTGGGGGAAGCACGGTCCGCAAACTCGCCGGTATCCAGCTCGAAGGCATGCGGGGCGAGGACACCTCGTTCTTCGGCGACGTCATACTCGACAATCCCCCGTCCGAGCCGCGCGCAACCATGCACAACGAGGAGGGGTCGCTGATCTTCAGCAGGTGGGCGGACGGATCATGGCGGGTCGTGAGGCTCGACAGCCGGCGCTCCCACATCTCGCGAGATGAACCGGTGACGCTGGAAGAGCTCAAGGAGAGCGTGTTCCGGGCCTCCGGCATCGACTACGGCATCCGCGACCCCAGCTGGATGGCCCGCATCACCAACACCAGCGCCCGCGCCGGTGAATACCGCAACGGTCGAGTCCTGCTTGCGGGGGATGCAGCGCACCTCCACCCGCCCATGGGCGGGCAAGGACTCAACCTGGGCCTCCAGGACGTCAACAATCTCGGATGGAAGCTGGCCGGCGTCATCCAGGGCACGGTTCCTGACGAGGTGCTCGACAGCTACGCGGTCGAGCGGATGCCGATCGCGGACGGCGTGATCGAGAACTGCCGCGCTCAGCACGCGATCTCCATCGCTTCGGGGCTCGAGGGCGAAGCGGTGCGCGAACTCCTCAACCGGGCGATCTCCGATCATGAGGACTTCGCGCGAGATCTCGCTGTTCGCACGATCGCATTCGGTGTCCGCTACCCTCCCCGCACACCGGAGTCCCATCCGCTCGTCGGTCAACGCGCGCGGGATGTGGATCTTCGTCAGGCGCCCGCCGACCGTCTCTACGAGCTGCTGCGCGGCGGGAACTTCGTCCTCCTGAATGCGACAGGCGACCGGCTGGATCTGCCGACATCACCGTTGGTCGATCAGTATGACGTCGCTCTGATCGACGCTGCGTACGGGTGGCAGAACATCACCGCCGCATTGATCCGCCCCGACGGGTACGTCGCATGGGCGAGCGAAGCGACCGACAGCGAACGCGTGACGGAAGAACTGCGGCAGGAGCTCCCGCACTGGGTGATTCCGATCGATGCCCCCGTTCTCACCGGCAGCGGAACGGGGGCGGCGCGATGACGCGCACGGTCGCCGTCGGCCTCGTCTCGCCCGCCATCGTCTTCCTCCCTCTGTGGGTCGCCGAGGCAGCAGGCGAGTTCGAGCGACGCAACCTGTCCATCGAGTCGACGATCATCGGTTCGACGGACGGCACCACTTCCGCGTTGGTCGATGGATCGATCGATGTGGCCTTCGCCACTCCGGATGCCGCACTCGAAGATCCCGCGACGACGACCGTGCTCGTCGGGCTGGTGGACCGCCCCCCACTGTCGATGATCTGTCGCCCGGAGCTCACCTCGTTCGAGCATCTGCGAGGAAAAGGCATCGGCACGAGCTCGCTGAGTGAGGGAACCGTGCATCTGATCACTGCCATGATGCGGGCTCACGACCTCGAGCTGGGGCGCGACTACGATCTGGTGCTCGCCGGCGCTCACCCGCAGCGCTGGGAGGCGCTCAAGAACGGCACGCTGGACGCCGCGCTGCAGTTGATGCCCTACGACGACATCGCGATCGGCCAGGGCTTCGTCTCGCTCGGACGAGCGTCGGACTACGTGCCGGAGTTCGCCTTCAGCTCTGCCACCGTGCGAACGGACTGGTTGAAGGATGAGGCCGACCTCGGATCCGAGTTGCGCGATGCCCTGGTGTCCGGGGAGCGGCTCATCCGAACCGACCCCGCGGCCGCCGCACGGATCGCCGCCGAGAGAACGCACCTGGACGAGTCACTGGCACTCCGATGTGTGCGGCGGATGATCGATGACCAGGTCATGCCTGCGGACCTGGTGCACAGCGATTCAGCTCTCGCGCAATCGCGCATCGCGTTGCGAGAGGCATCCGCGAGATCGGATCCGGAACAGACCCCGCGCTGATCGATGACCGACCCCGGCCAGCCGAGCGCCCTCAGGATCCTGCGATCTGCACCATCGGATTCGCGAGCTGCGTGACCGCACCGCGGAGTTCACGTTCGATCCTCTTCAGACGAGTCGGGGTCAGCGTGTGCACCATGACCGACACGCCGAGGGCGAGTGGCGCCTCACCGCTCGCCCTCGGCGGGATCACCATCGCCATCCCGACGACGCTGGGGTGCACCTGCCCCTCTTCCAGAGCGAACCCGCGATCGCGTGCTGCTCCGATCGTGCGAAGCAGCCCGTCGAGCGTCGTGTCGGTCGCCTGAGTCAGTCGCGGCCGTGTGTCCGGCGACGCGAATCGCTGTCGGATCTCATCGTCAGGCAGCAGCGAGAGCAGTGCGTTGCCCACGGCCGTGGCCGAGGCCGGGTATCGGTCGCCGATGCTCGCCGAGAGCCGCAGCGGAGCCCGCCCCTCGTGTCGAGCCAGGTAGAGCACGTCGACGCCGTCCAGGATCGCGATCTGCACGAGTTCGTGGCTCAGCACACTGGATTCGGAGCAGATCCGGTAGAAGTCCCGCACCTGATCGAAGGTGGCGAGATAGGCACCACCGAGCTCGACGGTGCGGCGTCCGAGTACGTATCCGGAATCGGTGCGATGCACCATCCGCCCTTCCTCGAGCGAGTTGCAGAGGTTGGCCGTCGACGACTTCGCGATCCCCAGGGCGCGGGCGATATCCGACACCCCGAGCGGTTGCCCATGCGACTCGGTCAGCAGGCCGAGGATTCGGATCGCCCGATCCACGGCGGGAGCGTTGCTCTTGTCGGCGGACCTGCTCGTGGACATCGGACTCCATCATCGTCGAGTCGATGACCAGGCGTCGCCGACTACCACCGAAACCGTACAGCATGCTGGCCTCGGAACAGAGGAACGAGCAGAAGGTCAGAGCAGGACGAGCGGTCCCCCCGCATCAGGATCAGGATCAGTCACGTTCTCGCAACCAGTGGCCGGCAACCTCCCGTGCGGCTGCTCAATCGTCTCGACCGCTCAGATACCTCAGCCCCATGATCGTCGGCGCGCCGGCGAGGAACTCTTCGAGACGCTCGAGGATGGGCGCGAGGGCCGGTGAGCGATCGTGTTCGGCCGAGGCCGCGGCGTCGGCATACAACTCGTACATGGCGACGGAGTACGGTTCGCCGTCGACGGCGAGCATGCTCCACTCGAGCGTGCCTGGCTCCGTCTTCGTATGCTGACGGTTCGCCTCGAGGAGCTCCATGAACTCCTCGAAACGTTCCGGCTTGATCGGAAGATGAACGAACTTGCCGACTCTGGTCATGATGCTCTTTCTGCTCGATCGATCTGCACGGTTGATTCCGTCCTCACATGGAGACGTGTGCGCCGGCGTCCACACGGTATGACGACCCGGTGACCTGGCGCGCCAGGTCAGACGCCAGGAAGACGATCACAGCAGCGACGTCGGCAGGGTCGTTCATCCGCCCGAGCGGCAGCTTGCGCATGTCCTTGGCGAAGAACTCCTTGGTCTCCTCGAACTCCTTGCCGAGATCCTCAGCGAGGCTTCGGATGAAGCCGTCCATCGCCGGTGTCGCAGTGGGCCCGGGCGCGACGCAGTTCGAGCGGATCCCCTTCGCGCCGAATTCCATCGAGAGGGATTTGGACAGACTCAGCACGGCCGCCTTCGAGACTGCGTAGTCGACGAAGAACGGGTCCGGCTGAGTGCCGGCGTCGCTGGCAAGGCTGACGATCGCTCCAGAGCCGCGGGCGATCATATGCGGGATCGCCGCCCGGGAAGCCCGGACCATCGCGAAGAAGTTGATGTCGAGCAGCGAGCGCCACTGGTCGTCTCCCACGGAGAGGAAGCTCTCCCGATACGGCGCGACACCGACGTTGTTCACCAGGACGTCGATGCCGCCGAATCGCTCGGCCGCGGCATCGACCCACTGCTGGATCGCGCCCTCCTCCGTGACGTCCACCTCCTCAGCGGCAACGGGATGCCGTCCCTGGATCGCTGCTGCGGCGCCGGGCTGCCGATCGGCGATCACCACCTGCGCCCCTTCCGCCGCGAAGGCTCTGGCGGTCGCCAGTCCGATCCCGGAGGCACCCCCCGTGATCAGAACCACTTTGTCCTGCAGGCCGTACTCGGTCACGACTGTTCCTTTCTGTTGTTCCACTCGCCGGGTCGCGCGAGCATGGCACCGCCCGGACGCTCATATGCCATGCCGTGAGGGGCGGAGATCAACTCCATCTGGTACCCCCAGGGGGTGACGAAGTAGACGAAGGTGGCACCGTGGTTGGGTTGCCCCTCACCGACGCTGCTCGGCTCCCCCAGCACCCGGACGCCCGGCACTGCGGAGAGATACTCCACCGCTGCGCTGACGTCATCCACGTACAGACACAGGTGGCTGGCGCTGTGATCGCTGTTCGCAGGCGGAGCTTCTGCCTGCCCGGGAGCCTCGTACTCCATCAGCTCGAGATTCGTGTGCTCACCGAGTCGGACCATGCCGATCCGGAGGCGACTGCGCGGGTGGACGGCGATGTTGGTCGACATCCAGTCGCCCGCCGGGTCCTCGAAGATGCCGGTGGTGTACACATGCTCCCCGCCGATGGCATCGACGAAGAACGAGATGGCCTCTGAAAGATCGGGAACGGTGATCGCGAAGTGATCGATCGAGCGCAGACCGGGCACACGTCTCGTGTTCACTCTGCCGCCCCCGTCCGGGTGATCAGCGAGCCGCCGCGAAGCCGACGCCTGGTCTGCACCTTGCTCAATGCAACGGCGATGATCAGCACAGCGCCGTTGAAGAAGTACGGCACCCAGGTCGGTGCTCCGGCGAGCAGAAGCCCCTTGACTCCCACCGCGACGACGTAGACCGCCACGACCGTGCCCCAGATGTTGAATCGGCCTCGCTTGAACTGCGTCGATCCCAGGAAGGCTGCAGTGAAGGCCGGCAGCATGTAGTCCGCGCCGATCGTCGGATCGCCCGTCCCCAAGCGTCCGGCCAGAAGCACGCCTGCCGCCGCAGCCACGGTGGAGCCGATCATGAACGACAGGACGACGAGTCTCTTGGTCTTCACTCCGGCGAGTCGTGCCGCTTCGAAGTTTCCACCGGTCGCGTAGAACTGGCGACCCAGCGGAGTGCGTTCGAGGACATACCAGAGGACGAGAGCGACGATCACCAGGAAGTAGACCGGATACGTGATTCCGAAGAGCTGCCCGGCGGCGAGTGCCTGGAAGTCTGCCGGCAGACCGAGGATCTGCTGGCCTGAGGTGATCCACTGCACGAACGCCGTGAGCAACGCCGTCATGCCCAGCGTGGCGATGAAGGAGCTCACATTGAGCACCGTCACGACCAGTCCGTTGATGAGCCCGACCGTTGCGCCCACGACGAGTGCGATCGCTATCGCCACCGGGGTCGGGAGGCCGGCCTTCACGAGCATGTACGCGGACACGACTGCCCCGACGCCCAGGGTCATCCCGATCGACAGGTCGAACACGCCTGTGGCCAATGGCACGCAGAGTCCGATCGCCACGAGCGCGGTGATCACCTGGGTGTCCAACAGGCTCTTCCACGTCGACGACGTGAGGAACGTCTCAGGGATCGCGATCGAGAAGATGACTGCCAACAGGATGAAGATGTAGACGGCGCTCGCGTTCTGGAACGAGAACGCGGTCAGCCACACTCGAGATGATCGTGCGGTTCCAGCAGGTGACTTCGCGAGCGGTTCCCCTTTGCGCGGAGCTTCCTTGACGTCATTGTCAATCATGTCGACTGCCCTTTCATGGTCGGTCATGGTGTGTGTGCGGCGCTGCGCCGGACGGATTCGGTGAGGAGACGCTCTTCTGTCAACTCGGCACCGGTCAGTTCGGCGACGATGCGCCCGCCGTCGAGGACCAGCACTCGGTGGCACAGGCTGACGAGCTCCGCACTGTCTGTCGAAGAGACGACGACCCCTTTGCCCTGTGCGGCTGCGGCGGCGATCAACGCGTGTATCGCGCCCTTCGCACCGACATCGACTCCCTGCGTCGGTTCGTCGAGCCACAACGCGTGCGGGTCGGTTCTGAGCCACTTGGCGATCACGACCTTCTGCTGGTTCCCGCCGCTGAGCTGGGTCATGTACGCCTCGGGGTCGGACGGAGTGACCTCGAGCTTCGAGATCCATCGACCGGCATCACGCGTCTCAACATGTCTCCTGATGTTCGCGATCGGCCCCGTGACCGTCCGCAGCCGAGGAAGAGTCACGTTCTCGCGCACCGTCTGCGACAGGATCACGCCCGACGCCTGTCGGTCTGCGGGCGCCCAGACCAGACCGCGGGCGATCGCAGCGGATATCCGTCCGGGCGGCACCGGACTCTCTGCGACGGTGACGGTTCCCCCAGCGCGGGGTCGACCACCGCTGACGATCGCACCCAGCGTCTCCGCTCCTGAGCCGATGAGTCCGCTGACCCCGACGATCTCCCCGGCACGGACGTCCAGAGAAACACCTCGGACACGGTCGCCGACGACATCGGTGAGCGACAGCACCGTTTCGCCGTAGTCCGCTCCCGACTTCTCCACGACCCGGGATGATGATCCGATCATCGCGGACACGATGGATTCAGTACTCATGGCTTCGCGGTCGAGCTCGGCGACCACTCGGCCGTCGCGGAACACGACGGTTCGATGCGCCAGGGCGAGAACTTCGTCGAGACGGTGCGAGACGAAGAGCACACCGGCTCCCTTGGCGGCGAGCGCCCGCACCGCGGCGAAGAGCAGCTGCGCCTCTCCTTCGTGCAGTGACGCGGTCGGTTCGTCGAGCACAAGGACGTTGTCGTCGCGCTCCCAGCCGTCGATCGCCCTGGCGATCGCGACCATCGTCCGCTCCGCCTGGGACAACTGAGCGATCGGGACTGTCAGATCGAACTCGACGCCCAAGCGCGCCAGCACCTCTCCGGCCTCGATCGTCTCCTTGCGAGTGCGGTTCGGCAGCAGGAGCGCCGAGGTCGCAGGCTTCGCCAGCGCGAGATTCTCGACGGTGGACAGGGTGTTGACCAGCGCGAGATCCTGGTGGATGAAGTGCAGCACACGGTCATGGGTCTTCTTCGGATCGAAGGGTTCACCGTGGACCGTGATCTCTGCGCCGGCGTCCGAGTCGTGATATCCGGCGAGCACCTTGATCAACGTCGACTTGCCCGATCCGTTCTGTCCGCACAGAGCCACGATCTCGCCGCTGCGGACCTGGATGTCGACCGCATCGAGTGCCCGCGTCGCGACGAAGGTCTTGGAGAGGGTGCGGACGTCGAGAACGACGCCCGCACCCTCGGCGGGAAGCCGAGTCACTTGACTCCCCAGAGACCCTGGAAGTACTCCTTGAACTCGGGGTACGACTGGAACCCGGCCGACGGATCGAACGTCACCTCGTCCTGGGTGATGAACATCTGCGCCGAACGTGAGTTCAGGGTGACGTCGTCGACCTCTTGGCCGGTGGCGAGCTTCGCGGCGATGTCCGCAGCGATCCACGCTTCCTGGTTGAGATCGTTCGAGAGGTCGGCCGTCTGAAGTCCATCCTTGATGTACTGGAAGTTCACTTCACCGCCCGCCTGCGAGAGCGTATCGATACCTTCGATTCCCGCTGCGGCCAGAGCCTGAGGCACTCCGATGAGTACCGATCCGAACGCTCCCACGACCCAGTCGGTCGACGGGTTCGCCTGGACGAAGCTCACGACCTTGGTCGGCAACTGAGAACCGATCTCGGATGCGGGTGCGGATTCGATCGATACGGTGCATCCGGGGCACTGCGACTGGATCTCGTCCTGGAACGCCTCGGCAAGTCCGACGAAGACCGTGTACTCCGGCGGGTAGAACAGGACGGCGTTCGCCTTGCCCTCCGACTTCGCGATCACGTAGTCGGCCATGATCCGTCCGACAGTCTGGAAGGTGTCTCCGCCGTTGAAGACGGCTGAGATTCCCTCCGCCGCGGGGTCGTTCGGAATCGTCCACGAGACCACCGGGATGCCTGCGTCCTTGAAGAGCTTCAGCTGGCTCGTCCAGGTGGCGGGATCGATCGCATCCTGGATCAGCACGTCCGGCTGGGAATCGAACGCCGCCTGGAAGGCGTCTGCCGTGCTCTGCGTGTCGTTGCCCTGTTTGAAGGACTGGAACTCGCCGCCGAGCTGCTCGATCGCGACCTTCATCTCCGCGCCAACCACCGCGCACTCGGGAACGTTGCATTCGACATAGGCGAACTTCTTGCCGGTCGGGAGAGCCGCCAGCGGCTCGGTGACGGGAATGGGCGGATCGACGTCAGGAATCGAGACCGCTCGCTCCAGGTACGGAGCGATGGTCTCCTCGGCATGACTGAGACCAGCCGCGGCGTCGGCGGCCGGGGCCGAAGAAGGTTCTGCACCCGATCCATCCGGAGAACATCCGGCGAGGGTTGCGACGAGCACTGCGGCGGCGAAGATGGCTGCCGCACTACGACGAGAACTGACTGCTAGAGGCATCTTTGCTCCTATGAAGAAGGTAATTCGTTCGGGGTGCAACGATCGATTCGCGCGTCAGACCATCGATGCGGCGGGCGAGGGGTGTTGCAAGTCCGAAGTTAACACGGCGGGGCTCGCGAGTCCAGACTTTTTAGAAAAGAATTCTGCTGTGCAGTGAAACGGTGATCGGCCGCTCAATCGAGACGGGCGACCGCCGCCGTCAGATGGTGGAAGCGCGGGACCGCCTCCGCGGACAGCGGGCCGATCAGGCCGGCCTGAACACGCCGCACTCCATCGGAGCACTCCAGGAGCGTGCGGCGGCCGAGCGCCGTGATCGTCAACAGGATCCGCCTGCCGTCTTCCGGGTCGGGCGATCGATCGATCAGGCCGCGTCGCGAGAGCCGATGCAGGAGCCGCGCTCCGTTCGACTCCTCCAATGAGGCTTCTCTGGCAGTCACGAGCACTTCGAGGGATCCGCCGAAGTGCAGCACGTCCAATGCCGCGTACTGCGGTGGCGTGAGACGCGTGACCTCATCGTCCCAGAGACGGGAGTGCACCTGTCTCGTGCGCCGCAGGAGCCAACCGGGCGAGAACAGGAGTCTCTCCAACTCATCGACCGGCGCCTGCGAGACGACGCCGTCGCTGCGCGAGGTGAGCGACCAGATCTCTGCCAACTCTGAGCGCTCCGAGGCATCCAGCGGTCGCAACAGCTCATCGTCCATCAGATCGAGCTTGTGCGCGACCTCGTCGATCACGGCATCCGCATGAGGACTCAGTCTCACAGTACGGCGCCTGCCGTCGTCGGCATCCTGTCGTCGAACCGCCAGACCGCGTCGCTCCAGCTGATGGATCAGAGAAGTCGCCGTCGCCTTGTCGACGGCGATCCTGTCCGCGATGATCTGCTGATGCTCGTTCGGTGACGTGCGCATCGCGAGCATGAGTGCGTACAACGGCGTGCTGGGAAAATCTCCCACCGTTCGTCGCCACACGCCACCCCGGAACTGCTCCGCGGCCCTCAAGGCGAAGCCGGGAGCCTGGCCCACCGGAAGCGGCGAGCTGGCAGCGACAGCGTCATCCACGTAGTCCTGCATGCGCCCCTCACCGTCTCGGCCTATCCTATGTTCGCGCGGCGACGGCGGGCTCCGCGTCATCCGGCCGTGCGAACCTCCCGGACCAGCCCCGAGGCCATCTGCTTCGAGTATGCCGGGTCGACGTGGACGTCGACCACGACCGGACGACCGCTCTCGACCAACGCCACTGCGGCTGCGAGCACCTCAACCAGTTCTGCCGCGTCGACGACCGGGCCGAAGGCCTCGACTCCCTGCGCCTTGGCCAACGCAGCCAGATCCGGTGCCGGATCGTCGATCCGCTGCCCGATCCATTTGCGTGCGATGTCGCGGTCGCGCATGACCGCGACCCGCTCTTGATGCACCTCGTCGTTGAAGTAGGACCGGTTGTTCGCGATGATCATGAGACACGGGATCTCGTACTTCGCCGCCGTCCACAGAGCGTTGACGCCCATCAGATAGTCACCGTCGCCGAGGATTCCCGTGACCACGCGGCCAGTCCCCTTCGCGGCGAGACCGGCGCCGATCGTCATGCCCGGCCCCGAGCCGATGCCGCCTCCACCGTCGTATCCGAGGAAGTCGAGCGGACCGTCGAACTCCCAGTACGAGTCGTCCCATCCGAGGGGAAGACGAACCAGGGTGCCGACCCTGCCCTGCAGGGCTTCCGCTGCGGCTCGCGCCAACCCCTCGAGCGTGATCGGGCCGCGATCGAGCGCAGGTGATCGGTTCGGCGAACCGCTGTCGCTCCCCACTCGCGCATTCGTGACCGGGGCGTTCCCGTTCAGATCCGCCGGTATCGCATCGAGGAGCTGCCTCACGGCGACGTCTGGCGTCGCAGTGAGCCAGACATCCGCGTCGACCCGCCCGAACGCATCCTTGCTCCACCCGTTGTGAAGGTGCCGATCAAGCGTCGCAGCGATGACGAATCGATCGCCGTCAGCCGGAGTCTGCTCGAGAGTTCCGCCGAAGTCGATCCAGTCCAGACCGAGCACGACGTCCGCTGATCGCAACGCGGCTTGCGCCTCCGCCGAGAGGAAGAAACCCGAACCGGGCACGTGCTGGGGATGATTCGTCGGGAATCCCGAACCTGCTTTCAAGTCGGTGATCACTCGGGCGCCGAGCCGTTCTGCCAGCTCGATCCGCCGACCATAGTCGTCTGGGTCGTGCCCCATCCGTCCGATGAGGATGACCACGTCCTTCCCGGCGACGAGGGCCTCAGCGGCCGTCGCGACCGCCGCTGCGCCTGCCGCCGCCTCCCCCGCCGGAGACGCGTGAATACGGGGCACCCGAGGGAGAACATCGAGCGCCTGCTCCTGCACCCCGACATCGAGCACGACATAGCAGGGCGCTGAGGGCTCCGCCGTGGTGATGTCCCAGGCGCGGGCGAGCGCGTCCAGGGTTGCTTGCACAGAGCTCGGCGAATCGTCCCACTTCACGAACGGGCGCACGAGGGCGGGCTGATCTGCGGTGGTGTGGATCCAATCGATCCAGGGGCGACGCTTGTCCGCATCGATCGGGCCGGCTGCGCCGATGATCAGCATCGGCACGCGATCAGCGAACGCGTTGTAGATCGCCATACTCGCGTGCATGAGGCCCACGTTGCTGTGCAACGCGACGAGGAGCGGATCGCCGCTCAGCTTGGCGTAGCCATGAGCGATCGCGACAGCGTGCTCCTCATGCAGGGTCATCAGGATCTGCGGGCTCTCGTCTCCGAGATGGTTGACCAGGCTGTCGTGCAGCCCTCGATAGCTCGCTCCTGGATTGAGCGCGATATAGGGCGAGCCGGTCGACCGCAGCAGATCGGCGATCGCGTCGCTCCCCCAGATGGGGGTCGGCCGCTCGTCGGGTGTCGTGTTCTCAGTCAATTTCGCTGCTCCTCGGCAGTGTCGGTCCTGCTGGTGGTGCTGGCATGCGTCGAGGGCCCCGGTTCGCGCTCGGCACGCATCCGCCTCGAGTATGTGGCCATGTCGAGCCCGAACAGCCCGAATCGCTGGAGGTTGTGCAGGAGGAAGTCATTCGCGCCGCCCCGGTAGAGCTGCCCGACCTCGCCCGCGAGGAACATGGCCGTTTCCTCGGCGGTCAAGTCGTACCTCGACAGCGCCTGCCTCGGGGCGACGTGCGCGAGCTCGCGAATCGCGGGATCGACCGCGATGTCATGCAGGAATGCGGATGCGCCGAAAGCACTCATGCCGTGACCTCCCAGATGGCGTAGGCGTGACCGAACTCGGCCTGCACGTTGATCGAGACCGGCGGCTCTCCATGGGCGAGCGCCCAGACCGCAAGCCACGCGAGCAGCTCACCGCCGACGTTCCCTGCGCGGTGCAGCCTCTCCGGAGTGGCGAGCGCGATGAGCTCCTCGGGGCGACCTGCACGGAGATGCTCGACCACCGTGCTCGTCCACTCGGGATCCGGCACACCGTAGTTCGAGTTCGGGTCGATGTGCACTCCCCCCACTTCGAGAGAGAAGCTTCCCGAGGCCACGACGGCGACCCTGAGACTCCCGGGAAAGGCGTCGATCGCCTGACGCAACGATCGACCGAGCGCGTAGGCCCGCTGGGCGGTGGGGATCGGCGGCACGAGCTCGTTGATCCAGAGCGGAACCATCGCCGCCGCGCCCTCCGGGTCCAGGAAGTGCAGCGGTACGACCATCGCGTGATCCATCGAGAACCGTTGCGACTGCGCCAGCTCGAACCCTGAACCGGTGAGCGACTCGAGCAGATGCAGTGCCATTCCGCGGTGCGTGCGGATGGAACGCGGTGCGAGTCCTTCAGTCCCGTCGTTGGGACCCCAGCTCTCGTCATCGACGCCGACGGCGAGTGCGGGAAAATTGTCAAGGAAGAAGGTGTTGATGTGGTCGTCCGCCAGAACCACGATGACATCGGGCTTCGCTTCCGAGACGCTTGCTCGCACGAGCGAGTAGAACTCGGCGATCTGATCGGCTGGACCGATACCGAGGTCGACGAGGCGGGGGAAGGCGGGGGTGTGCGGCACTCCGTACGCGCCGACGAGCTGGGCCAAGGGCACTCCTCATTGAGATCCAAATTCTGCTTGAAAGAATAGTCTTCCAGGCATAGTTTGTACAGCATCTAATCTCACACAGCGTCGGGCGATGATGCCCGAACGAATGGAGCACAGCATGCAGACCAGAGCCATCCTGATCGAGCGCGGGGAACACCGCGTCCACCTCGGTCAGCTGGAGCTTCCCGACGTACCGCCGCCTGGAACGGTGCGCGTGCGAACCAGCTGGTTCGGAATCTGTCGGTCGGACACCGAGCTGCTCGACGGAGACTTCGACTCCTGGGCCCCGGTGCACTACCCGATCGTGCCAGGACACGAGTGGTCCGGAATCGTGTCGGCCGTCGGGGAGAACGTCACCGATATCGCGGTGGGCGACCGCGTGGTCGGCGAATGCGTGACAGGGCACATGGAGTGGTTCGGCCTCACCTACGACGGGTCAGGAAGCGAGGAGTTCCAGGTGCTTGCACGACTCCTCCACCGCGTCCCGGCGAGCATCTCGGACCGGAGCGCCGCGATGATCGAGCCGTTCACCGTCGGGTATCGCGCGCTCGGCGAAGCGGGCTCCGTTGACGGCGGAGACGTGGTCGTCGTCATCGGCGGCGGCATGATCGGACAGTGCGTGGCGCTCGCGGCGCGCGCCAAGGGAGCCTTCACGATCCTCGTCGAGCCCTCCGACTCCCGGCGGGCGCTCGCGGTCGATCTCGGCGTGGATGCCGTCGTCGATCCGACAGCCGAGGACGTCTCGTCGGTCATCGCCGGACTCGCGGGAGACATCGGCGTGCGGGTGGTGATCGAGGCATCAGGAAACCCCCGAGCGATGGCGAGCTCGTACGAGATCGTCGCCCACGGAGGCATCATCGTGCAGATCGGGATCACTTCGGCCACTGAGGTCTCGGCGCCTCTGGCGCAGCTGCAGGCCAAGGATCTGACAGTCAAGGGCATCACCGGATCGTCGGGAGTATGGCCGAAGGCGATCCGCTTCATCGCACGGAACGACATCGACCTGGGGCCTCTCGGAACGGATGAGTTCTCCTTCGAGGAGGCGGAGACGGCATTCGCCCGATCCCGGGATGCCGCATCCAGCCTCAAGGTGCTTCTCCACCCCTGACACGCATCCGAGCCCGCGGGGCTTCCGACCAGAAGACGTGCCGGCGAGAATTCTCGCCGGCACGTCTTCTCGTCCGTCAGGTGCGCGACGGCGTCATTCGAGCACGATCGTCGTCGTCTTGATCTCTGCGTAGGAGAGCATCTCCTCGAGCGATTCCTCCCGCCCGACGCCGGACGCCTTCACCCCACCGAACGGCAGCCCCCAGTAATGGCGGCTGCCGCCATTGACCAGCACGTAGCCGGCCTCGACCTGCCGGGCGACTCGGTGCGCGCGATTGATGTCGCTGGTCCAGATGCTGGCCGTCAGACCGTAGTCGACCCCGTTGGCGATCTCCACCGCCTCGTCATCTGTCGCGAACGTCACGAGAGAGAGGACGGGTCCGAAGATCTCATTCTGTTCGACGAACGATCCCGGCTTCACACCCGCCAGCACAGTGGGGCGGAGATAGAACCCCTCCGCTCCAGCGCCTTCAGGTCGACCGCCACCGGCGACCACCGTCGCACCCTCACGCACTCCTTCAGCGATCGCGTGCACGGACTTGTCGTACTGCGCCTGCGATACCAAGGGGCCCATCTGAGCGTTCTCGTCAAGAGGATGCCCGACCACGATCTCCGAGACCAGTTCGGCGACGCGAGCCGTGACCACTTCGGCGACGGATTCGTGGATGAGCAATCGACTCGTGGATCCACAGCTCTGGCCCGCCGTCCAGGTGAAGTTCATCCCGCTGACCGCCCCTCGTGCCGCCTTCTCGAGGTCAGCATCCGCGAACACGATCTGGGCGTTCTTGCCTCCGAGTTCGAGCGAGACGTGCTTGACGCCCGCGTCCGCCGCATCCTTCTGTATGGCCTGCCCTGTCGCGGTGGATCCGATGAAGCCGATCCGGCGGATATCCGGGTGCCGAACGATCGCGCGACCCGAGACAGCACCTCGACCGCTGATCGTGATGAGCAGATTCTCCGGGAGCACCTGCGCCGCGACTTCGGCGAGGCGCAGCGATGACAACGGCGTCTGATCCGGCGCCTTCAGGATCACCGCGTTGCCAGCCATCAGCGGCGCCGCGATCTTCGCCGCACCGAAGAAGAAGGGATGATTGAACGCTCCGATCCGAGCCACGACGCCGTACGGCTCGTGTGTCGTGAAGTGCAGGTTGGTGCTGACCGGCAGCGTCTTTCCGCCGAGCTCCAACGCCATGTCGGCGAAGATCTCCATGAGCTCGAGGGCCGCGTCGACGTCGGTGCGCATCATCGGGAAGGCGAAGCCTCCGTCGACGGCATCGAGCATCGCGAACTCATCACGGTGCTGTCGCAACACCGCGACGAGCTCCCTGAGCACGCCGGCTCGCTCTCTCGGCGGCAGTGCGGCCCACGCTGGTTGCGCGCGACGGGCCGCCTGCACAGCCCGATCGACATCAGCTTCGCTGCAATCGGGAACACGTGCGAGATCGCGACCCGTTGACGGATCGATCACGGTGTAGCGGCGCTCGACGTCGAGCGGGGAACCATCGACGAACACGTTCCACTTGTTGTCGACGATCGTGCGAGGGATATGGGAATCCATGTTGGCTCCTGGATACGGGGCGGGCAGGGGAGGAATCAGGTGACCAAGAGGCCGGCGTGCTCCAACGCTGCGAGATGAAATCTCCAGACGTTGTCATCGTTGAACGAGGAGCCGAGGTCGGGAAGATCATCGAGATCATCATGGTCGATCTCGGGAGCTCTGGCCCCTGTCGCCAGGACGCTGAGCTGGATGCGAGCGAGGGCGTCTGCGTTGATGGCTCTGATCACCGCCTGTGGGACGGTGGCTCCGAGGGCCGTCAGGCCGTGTCCACGGAGAATGCACACCGGACTCGTCCCCATGGTCTGGATCATCGCTTTCGCTCGAGCCTCGTTGCGAATCAACGCGGCACTCGGATGAACCGGGATCCCGGCCAGCGCCATCCGCATCGCCGGGATGTTGAAGGCACCGACGATCGGTCGCGGCGCCTCTCCGGTCAGAGAGAGCGCGACCACAGCGGGCGGGTGCGCGTGCACGACAGCCCTCGAATCCGGGTCGTTCGCCAACGCGGCCAGATGAAGGGGAAGCTCGTTCGGCACCGAGTATCCCTCGGGCAGATCATGGTCGCCGTTCACTCCGACCTCGTGAATATCACCCGGCTCTGTGAACGCGAGGCCGCGCTCCCGAGGCCCTCTGCACCGGACCAGGACGCGATCATCATCGATCCGCAGGCTGATGTGCCCGAGGATGTCGTCGACAAGCCCTCGGTGGGCCAGCACGCGACACCCGTTCGCTACGAGGATCCGCTGCGCCGCGAGTGTCGACGTGTCCATAGTGCCCCTTCGCCCGAGTTGCCGATGATCGGAGACTAGCAGAATCCTCCTCTGTTCTACAGAATTAACCCGGTTATCCGACTTGTGCCCGGCGAACGAACGGTCTACATTTCTGCTAGGCAGATAGCCGTTCTTCCCGAACACTCTCCATCCGAGGTAACCAAATGGATTCCGAACACAGCATCTACGACGAAGTGCGCCGTGGGATGATCCCTGCCCACATCTACAACGATGCGGACGTCTTCGCCCGCGAGAGGTCGAATCTGTTCAGCCGTGCATGGCTGTTCGTCGCGCACGAGAGCGAGATTCCGCAGCCTGGCGACTACGTGGTGAGGAAGGTACTCGACGACTCCTTCATCGTCGTCCGCGAGGAGAAGGGGGAGATCAAAGCCCACTTCAACATGTGCCTCCACCGCGGGATGCAGGTCTGCCGCGCGGAGATGGGCAACGCCTCGCACTTCCGGTGCCCGTACCACGGTTGGTCGTACCGCAATGACGGTCGTATCATCGGCCTCCCGTTCCATCAGGAGGCGTACGGAGGAGAAGAGGGATTCAGCCGCAAGGGCGCGACGCTGCTCCCCGCGCCCAGCCTGGACAGCTACAACGGGCTGATCTTCATCAGCATGGATCCGGACGCTCCGCCGCTGCGCGAGTACCTCGGTGATTTCACGTTCTACCTCGACTTCTACACGAAGCAGTCCGAGGCGGGCATCGAGCTGCGAGGGCCTCAGCGCTGGAGGGTCAACGCGAACTGGAAGATCGGTGCCGAGAACTTCGCGGGCGACATGTATCACACCCCGCAGACGCACACATCGGTGGTCGAGATCGGGCTGTTCCGCGAGCCCAAGGCGGAGAAGCGCAAGGATGGCAACACGTACTGGGCAGGAAACGGCGGCGGCACGACCTACAAGCTGCCGCCGGGCACGCTCGAAGAGAAGCTGCGCTACGTCGGCTACCCCGACGAGATGATCGAACGGATGAAGCAGGTCTGGACCCAGGAGCAGCAGGATGTGATCGGCGAGAACGGCTTCATGATCTCGGCGGCTTCCGCCTTCCCCAACATGAGCTTCGTGCACAACTGGCCGATGGTGGAGGACGGCGATGATGTGCTGCCCTTCATCTCCATTCGCACCTGGCAGCCGATCAGCGAGAACGAGACCGAGGTGATGTCGTGGTTCGCGGTTGATGCCAATGCTCCGGAGGAGTTCAAGGAGTTGAGCTACAAGGCCTACCTGATGTGCTTCGGTTCCACCGGCATGTTCGAACAGGACGATGTCGAGAACTGGGTGTCGCTCACCAACACCGCCAAGGGGTCGATGGCACGCCGCCTGCTTCTGAACGGGCGGATGGGGATGCTCAAGGACGGATCTCCCGTCGTCCAGCCCCTGACGGATGACGAGTTCGCCGGCCCCGGAGTCGCCCATGTGGGATATGGCGAGTACAACCAGCGGCATCTGCTGAACCGGTGGGCGGACTACCTCGAGGATGACCCGTCTGAACCCCAGCGCCCCGTCGTGGTCGGCCTCGTACGCACCACGCCGTCTGCCGCGGCGGCCGAGAAGGCCGCAGCCGCGAAGGCGGAGGCCGAAGCCCAGGCGACTGCGGGATCCGCCAAGGAGGCATCCGCATGACGCTCATCGGTGCAGACCTCTCGGCGCAGGCCGTTCTGGGAAAGGGTGCGACCACCGCACGCAAGTCGGGCGAATCGCTGTCCTTCGGCGACCCGCGACACCTCGAGCTTTCTCGATGGCTGGTCGAGGAGGCGTATGCACTCGACGACCAGCGGTATGAGGAATGGCTCGACACCCTGGCCGAAGACATCCACTACCTGATGCCGGTGCGGGTGACCACAGCGCTGGGTGCCGGCTATACGACCAGCCCGGGCATGGCGCATTGGGACGAGAACAAGTACTCACTCAGCCGCCGAGTCGCACGATTCCTCACCGAGCATGCGTGGACCGAGGACCCGCCGTCACGATTGCGGCACTACGTGACGAACATCCGCACCTTCGAGAGCGACGTTGAAGGCGAGTTGATCGCCGACTCTGCGGTTCTGCTCTTCCGCAGCCGCGGAGACACCAACCCGGGATCGACCATCTCCGCCCAGCGAGAAGATGTGCTTCGACTGGTCGACGGTCGCTATCAACTCGCGCGACGAGTCATCCTCGTCGACGAGTCAGTCCTGCGGACACAGAATCTGGCGATCTTCCTATGACTCTCGAGTGGGAGGGCGCCGACATCGACCGGCGGGCTGCGATCAGAGCAGCGGCTGAGCGTGAGCGACTCGCATCCAAAACCGTCGGCGTGCCTCTGGTGATCGCGAATGAGTTCTCGGAGATCAGAGTGTCGCACGTCGAGACGAGGAACGGATCTCGATTGCTGATCGAGTCACCGAAGTCCGGGCAATGGATCGATCTGGATCCGATCGAGCTGGAGGCACTCACATGGCAGACCACGCAGACGTTCTCCGCCATGATCGCCTCACCGTTCGAGCCGATGTTCCCTGAGAAGTCCGAGAAAGACGAGGAGTAGATTCATGGCCACGATCAAAGCCGATCTCGGCGCCTGCCAGGGCTATGCGAACTGCGTGGTTGGCGCAGAGGACTATTTCGACATCGACGATGACGGCGTCGTCGTCACGCTGAAGGCAGAGGTGCCGGATGCGGATCGCAAGCGCGTGGAGGAAGCCGCGCGCAGTTGCCCGGTCTCCGCGCTCATGGTGCTCGACTGATGTCGACCGTGGTCATCGTCGGGGCCTCCGTCGGCGGGATCAAGACCGCACAGGCGCTGCGTCTGGAGGGTTTCTCGGGTGAGATCGTCCTGATCGACTCCGAGTCGGTCGCGGCATACGACAAGCCTCCTCTGTCGAAGGCCTACCTGAAGCATGGCGCGGTGTCGGACGAGATCGCCCTCATGACTCAGGACGAGATCGACGGGCTCGACGCGCGGTTCGAGCGGGGCTCTGCCGCGCAGTCGCTCGACGTGACGTCTCGGACGGTGACACTGGAGTCCGGCAAGGTCGTGCCGTACGACACCCTGGTGATCGCGACGGGCTCACGAGCGCGCCGCTCGCCCTGGGGCGAGGGTCCAGGCATGCACGTGCTGCGCACGAGCGCCGACGCCGAGCGTCTGCGAAGCGAGCTCGCTCCTGGCCGACGACTCCTGATCGTCGGAGCAGGATTCATCGGAGCAGAGGTCGCGGCCACCGCCCTCGCTCACGGCGTGCACGTCACGATGGTCGACCCGCTGCCGGCGCCGATGTCGCGCGTGCTCAATGAGGACGTCGGCAACATCTTCGCCGCCAAGCATCGGCGCGAGGGCATCGAGACGGTGTTCGGGCACACCGTGGCCACGGTCGAGCGCGATTCTGAGGGCTTCGTCGTGGAGTTGAGCAACGGCGACACCCTCCGCGCCGACGGAGTTCTCGTCGGCATCGGCGCGATCGTGAACACCGAATGGCTCGAAGACTCCGGTCTGGTGTTGGAGAACGGCGTGATGTGCGGACCCGGATTGCACGCGCTGGGAGCCGATGACATCTTCGCAGTCGGCGATGTGGCCCGGTGGAAGAGCAACGCCCGTGATGAAGTGCTGCGCCTCGAGCACTGGACCAACGCAGTCGATCAGGCCAAGACCGTGGCGCACAACATCGTCCACCCCGACGACCTCGTCGACTACGAGACCGTCGAGTACGTGTGGAGCGATCAGTACGATTGGAAGATCCAGGTCGTGGGGCGCACCGGCTCATCCGACTTCCAGCTGCTCGGCGATCCGGCCGCGGACCGATTCGCGGTGCTGTACAGCGCGGAGGACGGTTCTCTGATGGGTGCCGTCGTCGTCAACTGGCCGCGCGCCCTGGTGTCGAGTCGACGCGCCGTGGCGAGCCGACGGTCGGCATCCGAACTGGGAGTCGAGCTCAATGCGACCCTCGGCACCGCCCCCGCTTCGCCCCAGAGGTGATCTTTGCGACCTTCACGGGCTAACCTCTCTGTTGTGCAGAAGAGAAACTCGCGCTCCGCGCCCGACCCGACCGCTCCGCAGTACCCGATCGAGTCCGTGGACAACGCACTCAAGCTCATCCTGCTGCTGGGCGAGCAGCCCGAGATCCGCTTGACGGACGCCAGCTCGCACCTGGGCGTCGCATCCTCGACCGCTCACAGGATCCTCGCCATGCTCGCGTGGCGAGGATTCGTTCGGCAAGACACGCGCACCAAGCTGTATGGCCCCGGCCCCGCCTTGACCACCGTCGCCTTCGCCGTGCTGCGACGGATGGACATCCCTCGGATCGCGCAGCCCATCCTCGAAGACCTCAGCGAGCAGCTCGGGGAGACCAGCCATATCGGCACGCTGGAAGGCAACCGCGTGCGCTTCCTGGCCGTGTCCGAGCCTGCTGCGGCGGTGCGTGTGGCCTCCAGGATCGGCACCGACCTGCCGGCGCATTGCACCTCGACAGGCAAGGCACTTCTCGCGGAGCTCCCGGAAGAGCAACTGCTGCGCCTGTACCCGGACGAAGACATCGAGACCGTGACCAGCCATTCGGTCGCGACGAGGACCGAATTGCGTTCACAGCTCGAGAAGGTCCGCCGTGACGGCTATGCAGGCAACCGCGAGGAGAGCGAGGATGGTGTCGCATCGGTGGCCGTTGCTGTGCCGAGTTCTCATGGTGTGCGGCTCGCGGTGAACGTCTCGGCTCCCGTGCATCGGTTGCCTGCGGCGAAGGTCCGCTCGCTGGGGCATTCTCTGCAAGACGCGGCCTTCCGTCTCTCTGAGCTGCTCGGCTAGGAACTCGTCGCCTCGGCGCCGAGTCGGCTGCGCGACGACACCACCGATCCCCACGCGTCCCAGGCCCGCCCGATCTGTCCTCCGATCGACTCGGACGTCGCTCGCGCCTCGCCAGGCGTGAGATAGTTCGGCTGTCCGATCATCATCGCCCGCACCTGCGCCTGGGCGTTCAGTTCCGTATAGACGGCGCGGAAGACCGCAGTCGGCAGGTCCGATCCGACCACGACAGCTCCGTGACCACGCATCAATGCCGCAGCCCGCTCGCCGAGCGTGTCGGCAAGAGCTCTGCCGTGCGATGTCGAAGTGATCAGCAGGTCGGTCGAGTCGCCGAACTCCTCCCTCATCTCGAAGACGGGCACGGGTGCAGCGCCGAGGAAGCCAGCCATATGCAGGAGCGGGCGGAGCCCTGCAGGCAGGGTGCTCAACGGCACGACCGACGGTGAGTGACTGTGCACGATCGCGCCGACCTCCGGCCGAGCGCGGTAGATCTCCGCGTGCGCGAACCGCTCGAGATAGCCGACGCGAGGATCGTCAGTACTCCCGTCGAACCGGTATTCGATCAGATCGCTCTCGACGACGAGGCCGGGCGCTCGATTGCGAGCGAGCAGGAACGTCCCGGCAGTCAGACGTGCGCTGACGTGCCCGAAGGCGTCGAGAACCCCCTGGTCCACCAGGATCCGGTTGGCCAGGACGAGGTCGGCAGCCAGGGTCACGCGCCCGCCCCGCCGATGATGCTGGGGAGCACGAAGACCACTGTCGTGATGATGGGTGCAGAGACGACCATGATCCCACCCCACACAAGCTCACCGCGGTACATCCTCTGCCTGTCCTCCTGATGCGTATTGGACAGCACGAGCGCGCCGATGGTCGAGAACGGCGCGGAATCGACCACCGTGGCACTGATGCTCAGCGCCGCGACCATTCCGATCACCGACACGTCGCCACTGGCGAGGAAGGGGATCGACAAGGGGATGAGCGCTGCGATCATGCCCGCGCTCGAGGCGAATGCAGAGACGATGGCCGCGATCGCGCAGATGATGAGCGCGGTCACGAACGGCATGCCCAGATCGTTGGCGGCTGTCCCAACGAAGTCGATGGTGCCGATCTCTTGGAGTATGCCCACATAGGTCACCACTCCGCCGATCAGCAGGATCACCTCCCAGGCGATCTTCTTCTCGCCGCCGGCCGAGCTCTTCGGCGTGACGATTCGCAACAGCACTGCCGCCGCCAAGGCCAGCATGCCGATGTCCACCCCTCCGATGAGAGCCAGCGCCCCCACTGCGACGATGATCAACAGCGTCGAGACGTTCACGCCCGTCGCCACGACCTTCTCGCGAACGAGCGGGGCACCTCCGCGCCCGACTCCGCCGATCGCTGTCGACTGCTCCCCGGTCCGATGCCCGTCCCGTCGTGAGCGGCGCTCGGCTGCGGCGATCTTGAGCCCGCCGAAGGTCACGTAGATGACCACTCCCAGCACCAGGTTGTAACCGAAGTTCGCGATGAACAGGATCGTCGGTTCGGACTGGAGACCTGCACGCTCCAGCACTTGGTTGACGGTCGCGCCCAGCAGATTCACGGGCGAGAAGTTTCCGCATGCCGCCCCGTGAAGGATCATGAGTCCGACAAGTTTGGGGTCGATGCGGTACTTCCTCGCGAGCTCCATCCCGATCGGTGCCACGAGTGCCACGACAGCCGGCGCCAGTGCACCGATGCTCGTGGCGACGGCACCGACGAAGAACAGCACCCATGGCATGAGCGACGCCCGGCCACCGACTGCCCGTCCGAGCGCGTCGACGACCCAGGTGAGCGTGCCGTTGACCGATGCGATCCCGAACAGGAACGTGACGCCGAGCAGAAGGAGGAAGAGATCGGCAGGAAACGCGGTGTAGAGAGCATCGAGCCCGACTCCGGTCACCTGGATGAGAAGAATCCCTCCGGCGACGAGCGCCAGCGCCCCGAGATTGATGTTCCTGGTTGTTCCGATCAGGAACACCAGCACCAGAAGCGCGATCGCGACGAGGTGGATGACCATACAGCTCCATTCGACGTCATTGTGAGTGGCGGCCCGCAGCCGAGTGGCGCGTTGTCATCCTCAGCGTGCCAAAGACGCCATTTCATGACAACATGATTCTGTTATGCAGAAAAAGCGCGCTTCGGGAGGCCCCGCCTACCCGGTCGGCGGAGCAGACAACGCGCTCCGGCTGATCGGCATGCTCAGAGACCTCGGGGGACTCCGGTTGACGAACATCGCGAGCGAACTGGGAGTCGCTCCCTCGACCGCCCATCGCCTCCTGGCTGTGCTCGTGCATCGCGGCTTCGCCGTGCAGCACGACGACCACCGCTACTTCCCGGGGCCATCCATGCAGGCGACGCCCGGCGACTTCCGAACGAACCGGGCACTGACCACGATCGCCCGACCCCATCTCGAGTCACTCGCGGCCGATAGCGGCGAGACGGCGAGCCTCGCCATCCGCGTGGGCGCGCACACACGGATCCTCAGCAGCAGCGAGGGCGGCCGACCCGACTGCGTGCCTGATCAACGTGGCACCGTGCTGCCCATCGATCTCTCGGCCTGCGGCGTCGCCCTTCTGGCGTCTATGAGCAGGTCAGAGCGAGATCAAGCGTTTCGCGCCTCGCCGGACTCCGCCACGGGGCTTCCCGTCGAACCGCACGCGCCCCATCACCCCGAACGCGACCTGCGGACGGTTCGCGCGCAGGGGTACGCGGTCAGCTACGAAGACGTCGGCATCGGAGGTTGCACGATCGCCGTTCCGATCAGCGACGGCGACGCGTCGCCGTTCGTGGCCCTGTGCATCTCTCTGCCGGTATCGCGGTCGGCAGGCGCAATCGGCACCAGCATCATCGATGTGCTGCTCGCTCACGGCCACGCCTTCGAGAAGCAGCTGCGCGCCGCGCCGTGGACCGGATGACCGGGCATCATCGCGTGGAGATCCTGTCGTGGCACGCTTGGCGGATCCGGAACAGTGCGATAGATTTCTGCTAGGCAGACACGAGTTCTTCCGCGTGCGGCCTTGATGACCTGACCCAATCTGTCCCTGCGTGGTCGGACCTGTCCCTGCGTGGTCGACCGGCCGATCGCCCGTCCGTGAAAGGCCCCCATGTCGGCTCTCGATGATCAGCTCACGCTTCTCCACGGGCATTCGATCCCTCCCGTCGGTCTGGGCACGTGGCCGCTCCTCGGCGACGAGTGCGAGGCGACGGTTGGCGCCGCCCTGGCCGACGGATATCGATTGATCGACACGTCGCACAAGTACGCCAATGAAGACGCGGTCGGGCGTGCGATCCGCAGTTCCGACGTGCCCCGCGAGCAGCTGTTCATCACGAGCAAGTTCAACAAGGAGGATCACAGCGTCGATGGAGTGCGACGCGCCTACGACCAGAGCCTCGATCGACTGGGACTGGACTATCTGGACCTCTTCCTCTGCCATTGGCCGGTCCCGTGGGAGGACAACTACGTCGAAGCCTGGCGAGGACTCATCTCATTGGTGACGGAGAACCGGGTGAAAGCCATCGGCGTCTCCAACTTCAAGCCGGCGCACATCGACAGGATCGTGGCCGCTACCGGATACATTCCTGACGTCAATCAGATCCAGCTCAGCGTCGACCTGGCGCGCACGGAGGTGCGCGAGTATCACCGCGCACACGGCATCCTCACTCAAGGTTGGAGCCCGCTCGGCAGGGGCGCTCAGCTGCGAGAGCTGCCAGAAGTCATCGCGATCGCGGAGCGCCTCGGGCGCTCTCCGGCACAGGTACTGCTCCGTTGGCATGTCCAGCAGGGGTGCGTTCCGGTCCCACGGACATCCGATACTGCGCAGCTCCGCGAGAACATCGCACTGTTCGACTTCGCGATCCCCGATGCCGACATGTCGGTGCTCTCCGCCCTGGATCGGGGCGAGCTCGCGGCCCGCGATTCCGATGACCCGGAGAACGGTCACTGACCGCCCGCACAACGTGACCCGGTGCGGTCGGCGTGCGCTGGTTCCGCCAGACGCTCTGATCGCTTTCGATGCACTCACGCGCGCTGCCCGACGAATCCGCGCCGACGCGACTTCTGCGTGACGGCATCACGATCTGGCGATCTCATGCGCATCAGGCGCGGATCGCGGCGATTGCGCATGTGGAAACAGTCCGTGAACAACCGGCTCCTACCATCGGCCTCCAACCCGATCACGCCGTCGGTCAACCGGAAACGCGTCCCAAGGAGATCCCGTGAAATCCCATCGTCGAGTACTCGCCGTCACCGTCGCCGCTCTCAGTGCAGCGGTGGTCCTGAGCGCCTGCCAAGGCGGTTCCAGTGATGCGGGCCCGCCCGCCTCGGTGACCCCGAGAGCTATCACGATTGCGCTGGACAACTACACCGACCTCGACACGTTGGACCCGCAGACGTCCACCAACTCCGTCGCGGCCGAGGTGTCGGGGTTCATGTACGACACACTCGTCAACGTCAAGAACGGCCAGGTGGTGTCAGGACTCGCTGAGTCGTGGACCGCGGAGGACAACATCGTCACGTTCGATCTCGTCGACGGGGTCACGTGCTCCGACGGCACGCCGCTGACGGCCAACGCCGTCGCGGCATCCATGGAGCGATTCCGTGATTCGAGCCCGGTCGCGGTGAAGCAGACCGGATCGAAGGACTGGACGGTCACTGCCGACGACGCCGCGAACACGGTGACCTTCTCGCTGCCGTCCCCGTTCGGACCGTTCGTGACCGGAATCGCCAACACGTCGGCGGCGATCGTATGCCCCGCGGGCCTGGAGGCGGGCGCCGACTTCATGGCGCAGTCGTACGGGACGGGGGCGTTCGTCCTCGACGAGGTCTCCCCCGGCGTCGAATACTCGATGACGGCGCGCGAGGGATACACGTGGGGAGCGGGCGGCGAGAGCACCGAGCGGGACGACTTCCCGAGCGAGGTGACCTTCACCCTGATCGCCACCGAATCGGCAGCTGTGAACATGTTCGTCACCGACGAGCTCGACATCGTGCGCGTCTACGGCAGTGAGCGGTCCCGCATCGAGGACGACGACCGCTACTTCGGAGCGAGCGAGATCAGCAACACGCTGTTCCTGCAGTTCAACCAGGCTCCCGGTCACCCCACAGCCGATCCCGCGGTGCGCCTCGCCATCGCACAGGCGATCGATCGTCAGGTGCTCAGTGACGTCGCCTTCTCCGGCTACGGCACCCTCGCCGAAGACGTGCTCTCCCCGGCGGCCGCGTGCTTCGTCGATCGTACCGACGTCATGCCGACGAGCGATCCGGAAGCGGCGGCGGAGGTGCTGTCGACCCTGGACGCCGATCTGACGATCCTGGGCTGGAATCAGCTCTCGTCCGCTCCCGAGGTGCTGTTGACGGCGTTGACGAATGCGGGCGCGACGGCGCACGTGGACGGCCTGGATGCCGCCGGCATGCTGGACAGGCAGAACAACAGCCAGGACTGGGACGTGAGCATGTTCACGTTCTCTGATCACACCTCCCCGTCGAACTTCCTCCGCTACTTCTCGGGCGATCACCCGCCGACCGGTAACAACTACCCGTCGATCGACAACGCGGACTACACCGCCCTGGGACTGCAGGCTCTCGCGGAGCCCGACCAGGACGCCCAGTGCGAGCTGTGGTCGCAAGCGCACGACACGCTGCTGGAATCGGTCAACACGCTGCCGCTGTCGTACCGCACGAAGGGGATGTTCGGCAACGGTGTGACCTTCGAGCCGCGGCAGTACTCGCAGCTGGACCCGGCCTCGCTGACGCTCACGAGGTAGTCGATGTCTCAAGTGACTGTCCCGGGGGTGCGCGCAGCGAAGAACTGGGTGAGCGCGCACCCCTGGCTCGCCTTCATCGTCCGGCGCGCCGCCTTCCTCGTCGTGTCGGTGCTCGCCCTCGCCCTCGCCACGTTCTTGATGCTGCAGCTCATTCCCGGCGATCCCGTCACACGTATCGCCGGCGAAGACGCCACGCCGCAGTCCATCGAGCAGCTGCGGAGGGAGCTCGGGCTCGACAGACCCCTGTGGGAGCAGTTCACGGCCTACATGGGCAACCTCCTCACGGGCGACCTCGGCACCTCGTTCCAGAATGGGCGCCCGGTCGGTGAGATCATCGCCGACCGGCTCCCGGTCACGGCGACGCTCGCTGCCTGCAGCGTCGCTCTGGTGCTGCTGATCAGCGTGCCCGCCGGCATCCTGATCGGATCGATGACGCGCGGCGGACGCCACCGCGCGACGGAATCGTCGTTCGTCACGAGCACCGGGATCGCTGCGGCGATCCCGGACTTCGTCGCCGGCACCCTGCTGGCGCTCGTCTTCGGCGTCGCCCTGCGATGGCTCCCGGTCGGCGGTGTCGGGACAGCAGCCGCGTTCGTCCTGCCCGTCATCGCCCTCTCGATCCGTCCCGTCGCGGTGCTCAGCCGCATCATCCGCATGGAAACACTCAACGTGCTCAGCCTCGAGTACATCCGCACGGCCGAGAGCAAGCGCCTGCCTCCGATGCGCATCTACCGCACGCACGTGCTGCCGAATGTCCTGACCGCGGCGCTGACGGTGACCGGGCTGCTGCTCGGGGGACTCATCGGCGGCGCGGTCACCGTGGAGAACGTGTTCGCTCTGCCGGGATTGGGAACGGTCGTCGTGCAAGCGGTGACCGTTCGCGACTATCCCGTCATCCAGGGCGTCATGATCGTGCTCGGAATCGCGGTTCTGCTGATCAACACGTTCGTGGACGCGCTCGTGGCCCTGCTCGACCCGCGTTCAGTCCTCGCCAACTGAAGGAGACCCCGAAATGTCGATTCTCGCTCCGGTCATCCGCCAGCTCACCCACAGCAAGCGCGGGCGCGCCGCGATCGCCGCCGTGGCGGCGCTGATCGTCGTCGCCGTGATCGCGCCCGAGCTGTGGGGCACGCACGCCGCCACTCCCGACTACACCGCCACGATGCAGGGGCCATCGCTCGCTCACCCGCTCGGCACCGACGAACTCGGGCGCGACAACCTCCTGCGTACCCTCGTCGCCACGCGACTGTCGCTCGTGATGGCCCTGTCCGCCTCGGTCATCGGGCTGTCGGCGGGCGCAGTTCTCGGCGCACTCGTCACGCTGCTTCGCGGCGGCGCGCGCCGCGTGGGTCTCGGAGCGATCGGGCTCCTGGTGATGTTCCCCTCCGTGCTGCTGACCCTGTTCATCATCGCGATCGTCGGGTCAGGCACCACGGCCGTGGTGATCGCGGTCGGCGCCGCGCTCATCCCGGAGTTCGCTCGTCTCACCGTCACGCTCTCCTCGAGCGTCGTCGAGCGGGACTTCATGCTCGCCGCACGGACGCTGGGCGTCTCGCCGCGCGCCCTGCTCAGTCGACATCTGCTCCCCAACATCGCTGAGACGCTCATCGTGCAGACGACCGTGGCCTTCAGCGTGAGCCTCATGACGATCGCCGCGCTCAGCTTCCTGGGCCTCGGCGTCCAGGCACCCGAGTACGACTGGGGCCTGCTCCTCGTCCGCGGCCTGCAGACGATCTCGGTCACGCCGTTCGCCGCGGTGGGGCCCTCGATCGCGCTCGTGATGGCCAGCCTCGTCTTCACCTACCTCGGTGAGGAGATGGGCAAGTCGTTCAACCCCCGCCTGTGGACACGGTCGGTCCTGCACGAGAACCGACGTGCACGCGCCGCCGCCCCGGTGACGACGACACCGTCCGTGCACGCTCGGGCGGTCGAGGCGGCGGGCTCCGATACCGACCTGGTGCGCGTGAGCGGACTGCACGTCGGGTTCCCCTCGGGTTCGGGCACCGTGCATCCCGTGCGCGATGTCTCGTTCGCCATGGCTCCCGGCGAGGCGGTGGGAATAGTCGGGGAATCCGGCAGCGGCAAGTCTCTCACCGCTCTGGCGATCAGCGGGCTGCTCGATGACCCGGCGCTCGTCTCCGCCGACGAACTGCGCGTCGCCGGCATCGACCTGCGCGACGGTGTCCGGCGATCCGATCGCCGCGCGCTCGCAGAGAAGGTCTCGGTCGTGTTCCAAGATCCCGCCGCGAGCCTGAACCCCGCCCTGCGCATCGGGGCGCAGATGACCGAGGAGATCCGACATCATCGCACCGTTGGGGCTTCTGACGCACGATCCCGGGCGGTCGCGCTGCTCGAACGGGTCGGGATCCCATCACCGCGCGCTCGCCTCTCGGACTACCCTCATCAGCTCTCCGGGGGAATGCGGCAGCGGGTGATGATCGCAGCCGGACTCATGATGACGCCGCGCCTGCTCATCGCAGACGAGCCCACGACCGCTTTGGACGTCACCGTCCAGGCGCAGGTGCTGCAGATTCTGCGCGACCTGCGCGCCGATCAGGAGCTGGCGCTGCTGTTCATCTCCCACGATCTGGCCGTCGTGGCCGACGTCTGCGAGCGTGTCCTCGTCATGTACGCCGGCACGATCGTCGAGGACATCCCGGTCGCCGACATCGTCGACGGGGCTGCGCACCCCTACACGCGCGCCCTGTTGCGCGCACTGCCCGACATGTCGGTGGATCGCGAGACGCCCCTGCAGGGGATACCCGGCGCGCCGCCGCGGCCCGATGAGACCGTATCGGGATGCCGGTACGCCGCGCGCTGCCCCATCGTCCAGGACATCTGCCGGACGACGGCGCCACCACTGGTTCCGGTGGCTGGCCGCCACGATGTCGCATGCTTCTTCCCGTTCGACCCGATCAACGCTCCGGAGGCACACGATGACGCCCGCGCTTGAGGTCCGCGACCTCGTCATCGAGTACCGGCACGGCGTCCGCGCCGTCGACGGTGTCAACCTGCGCGTCGAGCCGGGGCAGACGCTGGGAGTGGTCGGCGAGTCGGGCAGCGGGAAGTCCAGCGTCGCACGGGCGATCCTGGGCCTGACCAAGCCCTCCTCCGGAGTGATCCTGCTCGAGGGTGAGGACCTGGCCGCGGGCGGCCGCGGAGCCGGTCGGACCCGCCGCCGCGTTCAGATGGTCTTCCAGGACCCGTTCGCGTCGCTCAACCCGAGGTTGACCATCGGCAGTGCGCTGCAGGAGGTGATCGGACGCAACGCCCCGCGCGACGCCCGCGACAAGCCCGGCGACCTGCTCGAACTCGTCGAGCTGCCGACGGCCATGCTCGGCAGGTACCCGCACGAGATGTCCGGCGGCCAGCGTCAGCGCGTCGCCATCGCCCGCGCCCTCGCGGCCCGGCCCCGCGTCCTGATCGCTGACGAGGTGACCTCGGCGCTGGATGCGTCCGTGCAGGCGTCGATCCTGAACCTGCTCACGCGTCTGCAACGAGAGACCGGCATCGCCTACCTCTTCATCTCGCACAACCTCGCCGTGGTGCGGTACGTCAGCGATCACGTGAGCGTGATGCAGGGCGGCCGAGTCGTCGAATCGGCACCGCGCGACATTCTCTTCGATGCCCCCCGAGACCCCTACACGCGTCGTCTGCTCGACGCAGCGCCTGCGCTTCCCACTTCTGCCGAAAGGAACTGACCGTGGCCGCTTCCGGACAGCCGACCGCACAACTGACCGACTTCATCTCCGCGACCAGCTGGGGCGCGCTTCCCGACGAGGTGCGCACGGTCGTGCGCACCTGCCTGCTGGATTGGCTCGCCGTGGTGATCGCGGGCTCTCAGGAGCCGATCCTCGATCCGCTGCGCCAGGTGCTCTCGAGCGAGGGCGGAAGCGCGTCCGCTCAGGTGCTCGCACGGGATATGCGACTGCCGGCCCATCAGGCGGCGATGCTCAACAGCGCCGCCGCCCCCGTGCACGACTACGACGACACGTACTACCCCATGTACGGCCATCCCACCGCGCCTGTCGCCGGAGCGCTGCTCGCGGTGGCCGAACGCGACGGGGCCACGGGCCGCCGCCTCCTGGAGGCACTCGCCGTCGGGGTGGAGACCACCTGCCGGATCGGGCGCGCTCTCGGGTACGGCCCGTACCTGCGTGGATTCGCCCCTTCCGGGAACACGGGCGCGGTGGGCGCCAGCGCCGGCTTGGCGCGACTGCACGTGCTCGATCCGGCACAGACGGCCAGTGTGCTCGCCTACGGAGCGGGCCAAGCAGCCGGACTCCACGGGATCGGCGGATTGGCGGCGCTGTTCCAGACCGGACGCGCCGCAGCATCCGCCGTCTCTGCTCTCGATGTGGTGCGAGCCGGTGCAGTCGCAGCGCACGACGTGCTGGAACGGCCGAAGGGCTACTTCGCGCTGCGCACGGACACCCCGGATTATGCGACGCTGACCGACGGGCTCGGAGACACCTACGATCTCCTCGACATGCTGTTCAAGTTCGCCGCTGCGTGCGGAGGTGCGCTGCCCTCGATCGCCGCGGCGCGCGAGGTCAGCCGTCGGTTGGGCCACAGAGTCGAGGAGAGCAGCTTCGACGTCGGCGTCTCGGCGACGGTGAAGCGCTTGTGTTCCATCGGCATACCTCGCACCGGCGACGAGGCGAAACTCAGCATCCCGTTCTGCGTGGCGGCCACCGTGCGAGGGTTCGATATGGCCGACCCCGCCACCTACTCGTCGGGGGTGATCGAGGATGCCGCCGTGCAGGCGATCATGTCCCGCGTGCGGGTGCGCCACGACGACACCGTCTCGGAATGGACCGCTGAGATCCGGACCAGCACCGACGATCGTGTCGTCGACATCACCGCGCATCGTACCGATGAACGAGCCGGTGATCTGCGGGAGCAGTACGTCGCAGTGGAGCGGAAGTTCCGGCTGCTGGTCGAGCCGGTCCTCGGCGGCGACCGTGTGGACGAGATCCTGCCGCTGGTGCGCGACCTCGAGCACTTCGACGATCTGGGCGGCTTCTTCGCCCTGCTGCGACCCTGACCGCGCCAGCCCTCAGACGAGATGCGGCAGCGGTATCGCCTCGATGCTGCGGCCCTGGGCGTCCAGGATGTGACCGACGAGTTTCACGACTCTCAGCATGATGCCGCGTTCCTCGACGACGAGTTCCGGGATGATCGCCGACAGACGACGCTCGACGTCGAACAGGTCCTCCAGGTCGGCCAGCCACGCATAGGCGAGGAGGTTGCGTTGACCCGCCACGCGGGCCAGGTAACCGATCTCGGGCACCTCGCTGCGGATGCGCGCAGTCACCGGGTTGAGGTCCCACGGGGTCGAGCCCTGCAGACTCACCGTCACCGGCAGACCGAGCGCCGCCCGAGCGATGTGAAGGCGCGGACGGATGAGCCCGCTCGCCAGCAGTGATTCAGCCGTGCGCCGGGCCGTGCTGATGCTGACTCCTGCGGTGTCAGCGATATCGGCGAATGTCGCGCGGCCGTCCCGGACGAGACGGCCGAACACCGTGTACTCCGCTTCGGTCAGATGACGCGAGAAGACCGCGGCGGAATCCACGCGCGGCCGCCGCAGCGCGAGCTCCCGCCTGGCGGCATCCGACAGCGCCCGTGCTTCCCATGTCGACCCCTCGATGTGCCCCGCCACCTGCACATGCGTGCGGGCGAGATCGACCCCCGGCATCTGCCCCACCTCATCCACGAGGAAGTGCGACAGCGCGGCGAGGCTCGTGCACACGAGGGTGAAGACGACGTTGAACTCGCCCGCCGCGACGAAGACAGTCAGCACGCGGGGATCCCGCGCGAGCTGTTCCGCCGTGCGATCGGCGTCCTGCGGCGCGCAGCTCAGGTCGATGTGAGCGAGTACCGCCGCGCCGCGAAAGGCGACGGTGGCGCGCACGAGACCCGACGCGGACAGTGCCGACCAGCGTCGACCGAGGGTCGCCGGATCGGCGTTCAGGACGACCGAGAGCTCCTTCCAGGATGCTCGAGGGACGATCTGGAGCGCATTGATCAGCGCCCGATCCACGACGTCGATCATGGGCGCGTGAATCGCCGACGCAGTCGCTCCTCGACGATGTGCAGGGGCGGAAGCGTGACCCAGATCACGGCGGCGACGGTCAGCGGGGTGGTGCACAGGATCGCCACGAACAGGGGAAGCGCTTGCAGGTGCGGCGTGATCACATACGCCACCAGGAGAGCAGGCGGCACCAGCGCGATCCACACCAGCAGCGCCGTGAGCCAACGGGGGCGCACACGGTTCCCGCCGATCGGAGCGAGCAGGTTCGTCAGCGTGTCCTCGCTCACCGCGCGCGGCGGGCCCATGGTCAGCGATGCCCCCGCCGACAGGAGCGTCCGGCGCTGAGCGCTGGCTTCCCACGCGGCCATAGCCGAGGCCGAGCTGAAGGTGATCCGCACGACCACGGCGCTGTCCTCGCCCTGGGTGTCGAAGATGCGGGACTCGAGGTAGCCGGGAGACTCGGCCGCCCCCTCGCACAGGTCGCGCGCCCACTCGAGCAGGTCGTCGCGACGACCGGAGACGGGGATGCGGGATATCACCGTGGAGACGGTCAGGACAGCAGGGTTCACACAGACTCCTTTGCAGGGACAGGGGTGGAAAGCGGATGCCCGGAGTCGGGATCCAGCGCAAGGCGTCCGTCCTCATCACGCAGGTGCCCGGCGAGCTTGACCGTGCGCAGGATGACGATCCGCTCGCCGATGCGCAGGCCGGGGGTCGATGCCAGCAGGCGGCGCTCGACCTCGAGCATGTCGGCAAGCGCTGGCATCCACAGGTAGACATGGAGGTCGCGGTGCCCCGCGGTGCGCACGATGAGCGCCAGCTCGGGGACGGCATCGCGGATCGCCCGAGCGTGCTGGCGCAGGTCGGTGGCGCATGAGGCATGCAGGTTGACAGCCACCGGCATCCCGAGCAGAGGTCTGGCGACCTCGCAGCGCACACGGATGCGCCGCTGCTCCAGCAGGGAGGCCAGGATCTCCCTTGCCCTGTTCACGCCGACGCCCGCCACTTTGGCCAGATGGGTGGCACTCGCGCGGCCGTCGAAGAAGAGCGCGCGGTAGATCGCGTACTCGCGCTCGTCCAGCGGCTCCTGAGTATGCGGTGCCGGCGGAAGCGACTGCGCGAGCACGCGTTTCCTCACGGTGTCGGGCAGCGCGGCGAGGTCCCACCCCGATCCGTCGAGATAGGTCGTGGTCTGCACGTGGCAGCGCACGCTGAGCACGCCAGGAAGCCGCCTGGCCCCAGCGCCGACGAAGTCCGTCAGCACACCGAGCGAGCTGACCGCGATCGTGGCGAGCACAGCGTAGTCACCGGCGCTGATGTGGACCGTCAACACACGCGGATCCCGAGAGAGCGCGGCGGTCAGCTCGTCGATGGAGCGCAGCTCGCAGGCGAACTGCACGTGGGCGAAGATATGACCGGTGCGACAGGACGCGGTCATCCAGGCGATGCGCTCTTTCTTCAATCGCGCCCATCGGCGCTGGAGCGTCACGTCGGTCGCTCCGGCGATCGCAGACAATTCGCGCCACGACGCCCGGGGAAGCATCTGCAGGGCGTTGAGCAGACGACGATCGAGTTCGTCGATCACCGGCTCTCGGCTCGCAGTCTCCCCGAGCGTCGCGGAAGCAGTCGTCACGTCACGCCAGTCCCTCCCGCACGAGGGCGGACTCGTCCGGGCTGCCGAGGATCACCCGGAAGCTCTGCTCGGGAAGGCCGCCCACCTGCGCATAGACGGTCACCCCGCCGGTTCCGTCTTCGCGCACCGCTCGGCACAGCGAGTCCTGGGGGTAGCCGTCGTGGCTGGCCACCAGGACCGACAGTGCATCGGCGTCCCAGTCCTCACGGCCGGAGAGCGCGGTCGATCCGACGTCGTACCGGTGATGCGTCGACGAGTACTCCTCACGAGTGGTGAAGAAGTCGGACAGCTCATCGTGGGTGAAGTGGTTGCTTCGCACCAGCCAGCCGTCGGCTGCGGGTGCCGCCACCGAACGAGTCGCCGGCATCTCCCATGCCACCGCGCGATCTGCATCGGCGGCCACCATGTTGCAGCTGGTCATGCGCGGCTGAGCATCGATCCGCTCGCCCACCTCGTCGAGGCTGCGGGCGTGGCGCAGCAGATCATGTGTGTCCACGGCGACGCCCTTCTCGGCCGCGGCCGCCCAGTCGACCACCTCGGTCTTGGCATACACGCCGCTGGCGGCCATCGTGATCCCGTGTGTGCTGATGCCGCCGCCGACCCATGTGAACGACCCCGCGACGGTCACCTCGACCACGCCGACGCCGTCGTCGTAGCGGCGCCGCAGGACCACCTGACGGTAGTTCGGCGGAGCGGAATCGCGCGTCTTCGCAAGGAGCGTGCCGCCCGTGCGGGTACGCGTGCCGTCGACGAACAGCTCAGTGCACTCGTGCTCGCGCACGTTGAGGAAGTAGGGCGGGATGTTCAGCTGGAAGATGTCGTCGAACGACACCCCTGCGCCTTCGGCGATACCGCGAAACTCCTCGATGTATTCCGGGTGCGTCTTCTCGTAATATCGCTTGTTGTCGGCGATGACGCGGTGGAAGAACGCCAGGCGCTTCTCGTCGCCGCGGGCCTTGGCCTCGACCTGGGCGTTGAGGATCGAGAGGTTCTCGATGATCGCCTCCCGCGCCTGCTCACCGTGTTGATACCCCTGTTCGTACGGCGTGCCCGACAACTCCAGGATCTCACCGGGACGAGAGGTGCTCTTTCCTGCAGAATCGAAGCCGCATTCGAACCATTCAGCCATAATATCTCCTTCTTTCATGATCTTGCCGCTCCCTGGGACAGCGCCTCGCGCATCGCGCGCTTCGTGCGTTGCGCACTGGGATCCGGCACGGGTGCGGCGGCGACGAGCAGCCGGGTGTACTCCGACGAGGAGTGCCGCAGCACCTCGCCGGTCGGGCCCTCCTCGACCAGGCGTCCCGACTTCATGACCGCAACCCGCGAGGTCATCTGGTCGACCACGCCGAGGTCGTGCGTGATGAGCAGGCACGAGAAGCCGAGATCCGCCTGCAGCGAGCGCAGGGTGTCGAGGATCCGCGCCTGCACCGACACGTCCAGAGCGCTCGTGGGTTCGTCGGCCACGAGCATCTCGGGCCGCACGATGATGGCGCGGGCGATGGCGACGCGCTGACGCTGGCCACCGGACAGCTCGTGCGGGAACCGACGCACGAGCGCGGCCGACAACCCGACGGCATCCAGCATCTCGGCGGCCTGGCGCCTCGCCTCGCCGACCCCAGCCACCATCCGGTGGACCAAGAGCGGCTCGGCCACGCTGTCGAGGATCACTCGCCGAGGATCGAGCGAGGATCCCGGGTCCTGGAACACCATCGCTATCCGCCGGCGCAGCGGTCGCATCCGCCGTGCGGAGAACCTCGTGATATCGACGTCGTCGAGGTGCACCGATCCCGAGGTGGGATCGAGCAACCGCACCGCGATGCGCCCCAGCGTCGACTTGCCGGACCCCGATTCGCCGACCACGCCGACCATCTCACCGCGTCCGACGCTGAGAGACACGCCGTCCAGCGCGTGCACCGCGACGCCCCGCCGTCCCGGATACACCATCGATACATCGCGCAGCTCCAGCACGGTCTCGGGCGGCCCGGCCACCGGTACCTGGTGCTCGCGCTCGCCGATCACCGGAACCGCAGCCAGCAGCGATCGGGTGTACTCGTGCTCAGCGGCGCCGAAGATCTGCGCGACATCACCCTGCTCGACGACTCGGCCGGCCCGCATCACCACGACACGGTCCGCGATGTCGGCGACGACGCCCATGTTGTGCGTGATGATCAACACGCTCATGCCGAGCCGCTCACGCAGACTCCGCAGCAGCTCCAGGATCTCGGCCTGCACGGTGACGTCCAGAGCGGTGGTCGGTTCGTCAGCGATCAGGACATTCGGCTCGCACGACAGCGCGATCGCGATCACCACACGCTGGCGCTGCCCGCCCGAGAGCTGATGCGGATAGGAAGAGAATCGTCGTTCCGGCTCGGGGATGCCGACATCGCGGAGCAGCTTGACGGCGCGGGCGCGCGCGTCGGTGACAGGCACCGCTCGATGAGCCCGGATGGCTTCGACGATCTGCTCCCCCACGGTGGAACTCGGGTTCAGGCTGGTCATCGGGTCCTGGAACACCATGGCGGCTCGCTGTCCGCGCAGCGCACGGAGCTGACGAGGTGTCATGGTCAGCACCTCTTCGCCTTCGATGCGCAACGATCCCGACACCGAGGCGGCCTCCGGCAGGAGCCCGAGCGCGGCGAGCGCCGTCACGCTCTTGCCCGAACCCGATTCACCCACGACCGCGACGATCTCACCCGGCCCGACGCTGTAGCTCACGTTGTCGACGGCGGTCACGCCTGCGCCGCGTGAGGCGAAGGTGATGGACAGCGAATCGACGACGAGCGGCGATTCGGAACGGTCGGCAACGCGGCTCATGCCCAGACCTCCTCGAGGATGCGTCGGATGTTTCCGCCGACCACCTTGTGGATGTCGGCGTCGGTGTAGCCGTGGTCGACGAGCCAGGCGATGATGTGCGGGAAGGTCTCGGTGGGGTTCTCCAGACCGTCCACGCGCGTCGGGTGGGTCGCGGGAGCCGAGCCAGGGAAATAGACCTGCTGGACCGCGCCGTGATCGCCCCACATGGTGTCGGGGCCGAAGGCGACGTGATCGATGCCCATGACGTCGGCGGCGTGCTCGAAGTGCGCCATGACCGTGTCGAGGTCGTGAGCACCGCCGGCACCACGCGTCGAGTTCGGCGCCGCCTCGATGCCGAGCACCCCGCCGGTCTCTGCGCACGCCTTCAAGACATGATCGGGCTTCATGCGCGGCGAGTCCCATACCGCTCGAGCACCGGCATGCGTGACGGCCACGGGGGCATTCGATGCCTCGAACGCATCGAGCGAGGTTCGATCTCCCGCGTGCGAGACGTCGATGAGCATCCCGATGGCGTTCATGCGCTCCACGACGGCGCGCCCGAAGGTGGTCAGACCGCCGTCCGTCGCCTCGGCCAGGCCGCCGCCCAGCGCATTCGAGTGCGAGTAGACCAGTCCGAGCTGGCGGATGCCGAGACCGTACAGCACATCGACGCGGTCGATCTCGCCCTCCAGCGGCGTCGCACTTTCGAGGCCGAACACCATCCCGACGCGGCCCGCGCGCTTGGCCTCGTCGATGTCGGCGACGCGGAGCACATGCACGAGATCCGGCTGGTGGGCGAGGTCGGCCAGCCGCATGCCGAGATCGTGGATGACGTCGAGCCACCCCCACCCTGCGCTGCTGGCGACGCGCACCATCGGGCCGGAGAGGTTGTCGAACACGGCGGTCATCCCGGAGTGACGGAGGCCGTCGACCCCCGCCACCAGGCGGCCGGCATCCATGTGCGCACGAATGAGCGTCGGGTCAGCCGGCAAGCGGACGGGGTGATCATGGAAGCTGATGACCGTCGCCTCCGCGAGGATCCGCTCGACGCGCTCGCGGTCGCGCGGCGCGATCCGGCTGGCCGACGTCGCATCTTCACCCGCGAAGGCGTCCGCATCGAACGTGCCGTCGGGAAGATAGGGGTACGGGCGCGTCATGCTCCGGTCGATTCTGTGTTGCTCGGAAGGCTCATCCGACCTGCGCCCGACCCACCGTCGACAGTGATGACCGATCCCGTCATCCACTGCGACTCCGGTGCGCACGCGAATCTCACCGCATTGACGATGTCCGCCACCTCGCCGACACGGCCGAGTGGGATGCCGCGCGAGATCGCCTCGCGATACTGCGGGGTGACGAAGTCTCCGAGGCCCTCGCGGTAGCCGTGATCCACGAACCCGGGTGATACGACGTTCACCCGAACGGCGTGCGGTGCGAGCTCCAGGGCCAGCGTCTGCGCGAGCATCACCTGACCGGCCTTCGAGGCCGCATAGTGCGCCGCGCCCGGACGCGCCGATCGGTGCACGCCGGAGGAGATGAAGCAGACGACGCCACCGGCGCCCTGCGCCAGCAACGTGCGACCCGCGGCGCGGCCGAAGCGGAAGGAGCCGCCGAGGTTGACGGCGATCGTGCGGTCCCACTCGTCATCTGCCATCTCGACGACCGGCGTGTTCGGGTACACGCCCGCACTGTCGACGGCGATGTCCACGCCTCCGAACTCCGTGGCCGCGCGTGCGAACAGCTCATCGACGTCGTCGGTGCGCGAGACGTCGGCGATCTGCGTGACGACACGCCCGCTCGTGGCGGACAGACGCGCCGCTGCCGCGGCGAGCCGATCGCCGCGGATGTCCGAGATGAGCACGTCCGCGCCCTCCAGGGCGTAGGACTCCGCGATGCCGAAGCCGATGCCGTCGGCGGCTCCTGCGATGACGACGCGCGCCATCATGACCCCGATGCGACGGGCACGGCGCGCACCGTGACCTCGATGTTGCCGGCCGTCGCCTTCGAGTACGGGCACACGGTGTGGGTGATGTCGGCCAGCTCCTGCACGCGCTCGAGGGGCAGATCGGGAATGGCGACCTGGATGACGGCCGCGAGTGCGTACGAGCCGTCCTCCTCGTTCCCCAGCGTCACGTCCACCGTCACCAGCGAGGCGGAGGTGTCGATCTCGCGCCGGAATGTGGCCGCCATGGCGCTCTGGAAGCATGCCGACCATCCGGCGGCCAGCAGCTGCTCGGGGTTCGTGGCTTTTCCGTCGCCGGGACGGGACAGTTCGAGGTCGAGGATGCCGTCGCTGCTGGTCGCCCGGCCCGCGCGACCGCCGGTGGCGGAGACGTGAGCGGTGTAGATCGGCTTCGCGATGATGCGGGTCATGATGTTTCCTTTCGTTGGCAGTTGATCAGCGTCCACGAGCGGCGCTGCGCGCGGTCGCGACGATCTCGGCGGCTCGCACCGTGCTCAGCTCGCCGTCGAGCACTGGAACGCCGAGGATTCCGGCGAGTTCTTCGGCGGGCATCGACGACGGCACCATCGACAGCCCCTGTGCGAACAACATCGTCGCGCCGTCCTCCTCGATCAGTCGCCGACCCACTTCGACGACGCGTTCACGCACCTCGGGGCGGCGGGGGTACAGCTCGGGAAGCGGGATGTCGATCGCCCGGCAGTTCGCGACCATGCCGTCGACGCCGTACTTCTTCGCCAGGCCCATGATCGGCTCGATGATCTTCTCCTCGTACACCAGCAGTCCCATCCGACCGCCTATGGACGTGGCGACGTCGTAGGTCGACTTCGCCGTGCCGACGATGGGGATATCCCCGAGGATCTCTCGTCCCGCCGCGACCGCCGGCTCGATTCCACCGAGGGTGAGGATGACGTCCGGGTCCCAGGCAGCGGCCTGGCGCATGGCGTCCAGGGTGAGGTCGGCGACGCTCGTGATGTGCTCCATCGTGAACGGACGGGCGAAGACGGTCACGCCAGTGGGGAAGAAGTGACGTCGGTCGAAGTCGGCGCCGATCCGCGACATGAGTCGCGCTTCGCGCCGCTCCATCTCGTCGGCTGGCAGCCCGTCTGCGGCATTGGGGCTGACGATTGCGATCCTGCTTCTCATGAGTGCTCCTTTTCTGGTGCGGATGCGGGGGTCACGACGACGCCGGATGCGCCGGCCCGTCGCGCTCCGGCCACGGTGCTGATGGACTCGTCGCCTTCGCGCCATGCCATCTGGAACGAACCCATATGCCAGTCGAAGGGTTCCAGAGGCTCGACGTGCACGCCGAGTCGGGCGAGCCCTGTTCCCAGCCCAGGGGCGACGCGTGCTTCCATCCGGATGCGGTAGTCGTCTTCCATGGCCAGCAGCCTCGGCGTCGCCTCAGCGTCCACAGGATCCATCCCGTAGTCCAGGAGGTTGCTGATCACCAGGGGCACGGTGCGGCATCCGTTGGCGGGCGAACCGAGCGAGAGCACGGGCCCGTTCTCGTCCATGACGAAAGTGCTCCCGATGACGGTGCGGCTGCGTCCTCCTCCGGTGAGCCAGCCGGCCATGTCCGAACGCAGGCTGGTGGTCGCGTGACTTCCGATCATCGGAACTCCTCCGACGACCTCACCCGGGATGCCACTGCCCTGCAGGGTGTTCATCATCTGAACCCAGTTGCCGTCGGCGTCGACCACCGTGTTCTCGCAGCTGCCGGGCGGCTCTTCCGCCGGGGCCAGCGCACGGGTGGCGTTGGCCCCCCGCATCAGATCGACGTGGCGGGTCAGATCGACCTTCGGCATGCTCGTGCGCAGCAGGCCCGCGATGCGGGCGTGGTACTCAGGGTCGGTCAGCACGTCGCGGGGGTCGCCGAACACGCCGGGATCGTGCACCATCGCCACGTCGATGGTCGCACGCCGCAACGCGTGCGACACGAGGTAGGCGGCTTCGGGATCCTGCGCGTAGTGGCCGTACGACGTGATGTTCAGGGCCGAGAGGATGCCGAGGGTGAGCGAGCCGAAGAGGGCCTGGCGCTCGGGCGGTGCGAGCTGGACGATCGTGCGGTCGCCGTGCGCGTAGCGAACGCCGTCGCCCCAGGTCACCGGGCGGCGCATGTGCTCCAGCGTGATCGGCCAGCCCATCGCATTCGCGCGGGCGACGAAATCCCGAGCCCATGTGCCGCTGATGAACTCATCAGGACCGTTGCGCTGCAACCGCCGGAGTGTCTCGGCCAGCTCGGGCTTGCGCCACACTTCTCCAGGCTCGAGCAGGCGGCCCTCGGGAAAGAAGTGGGCCCGGGCCGAAGGGCTGTAGCTGAAGAAGTCGATCTGCGAGGAACTCGCCCGGAACTCGAAGTTCGTGACGGTGTGCCCTTCCTCCGCCCAGCGGATGGCCGGTTCGACCAGCTCCGCCCAGGGTTGCGTCGCGTAGCGCTCGAACAGCGCCTGCATCGCCGGCATGAAGCCCGGGATCACGCCCATCGGCGTGTGCGGCCACGCGGTGAGGATGCCTCTGCCGCTCGGCACCGGTCGGAAAGGGGCCAGGTCGGGCACGATCGTCCCGGTGGCGTTGAGCTCGACGACCTCGCGCGCTGCGGCGTCCCAGTAGAGCACGTTCACGCTACCGGCGTGATTCGTCATCTCCTGCTGCACCGTGGCCTGCACGATGCATCCGGCGATCGTCGCGTCGATGGCGTTGCCGCCATCAGCGAGGACGTCGAGCATCGTTCGGGTCACCGTGGGATGCTGGCTGCTGGCCGCGCCCGCTGTTCCGGTCGTGGGTGCTTTGACACCGACCTGGCCTCCGGAGAGTTGGTGGCGTTCCGTCACGGCGATGGTCATCGTGCTCTCCTCTGGCGGGGATCGAAGGTGTGCTGCATCCAGTCGCCCAGCCCGTTGAACGTCAGGATCAGAATCGTGATCGCGATGCCGGGGATCAGCGCCGGCCACCAGAGTCCGGCCGTGAGCGCGACCTGCCCCTGGGCGACCATGCTCCCCAGGCTCGGCGCCGGCGCCGCGATCCCGAGTCCGAGGTAGCCCAGCGTGGCCTCGGCGAGGATCAGGTGGCCGATCTCGAGGGTGGCGATGGCGATCAGCGGCCCGCTGATGTTGGGCAGCACGTGGCGCACGACGATGCGCCCTGATGTCAGACCGCTGGCGATGTGTCCGGCCACCATGTCGTTCTCCCGCAGGCTGAGCACCTGGGCGCGGGCGACACGGGCGAACACATACCAGGCGCTCAAAGCGAGGGCGATCGCGATGGTCCAGAAGGTGGGACGCAGCACCGTGACGATGACGAGCACGAGCAGCACCTGTGGCACGGCCATCTGAATGTCGATGATCCGCATCAGCACCTCATCGGTACGACCGCCGACATACCCTGCGATCAGCCCGACGGTGAGCCCGAGCAGCGCGGCCAGGACCATCCCGGCGGTCGCCACCGACAGCGAGTATCTCAGTCCCTCCACCACGCGGGGCAGGATGTCGCGGCCGAGCTCGTCCGAACCGAGCAGATACTGCCCGCCTGGGGCCGAGTACGCATCGGCGATCTGTTGCGCCGAGGTCGACCCGAGCAAATTCGGGCCTATGAAGGCGATCAGCGCCAGGAGCACGATCGCTGCGCCGGCAAGCGGGCCTGTCCAGCCTCGACCGAAGCGTCGCGCACGGCGTGTGGGGGCGCCGCCGAAGGTGGTGGCGCTGGTGGTGGTCGTGATGTCGATCATGAGTATCGGATCCTCGGGTCGATGAGCGAGTATGCGACGTCGGTCAGGAAGTTGATGAGGATGACGCCGATCGCGACGATGAGGACAATGGTCTGCACGACATCGAAATCGCTCGACGACAGCGCACTGGTCGTGAGCCCGCCGAGGCCGGGCCAGGCAAAAACCGCCTCGACCACGACTGCGCCGCCGATGAGGAATGTCATCTGGATGCCCAGGACGGTCACGACCGGGAGAAGCGCGTTGCGAAAGACGAACCGGCGTTGCACGGTGCCCTCCGGCAGGCCCTTCGCCCGCCCGAGGCGGACGAAGTCCATGGTTGCCACCTCGACCATCGATGCGCGGATGATGCGGGCCAGACGCGCCGCCGGGTAGACGGCCAGGGTGAGCGCAGGGAGGATCACGGCTGCGGGCTGTCCGGCGCCTGAGATCGGCAGAAGGCGCAGCGACACGCCGAAAACGAGGATCAGCGCGGCGCCGAGCACGAACGAGGGAACCGACAGCATCACCCCCGACACGGCGCTGACGATCCTGTCCGCCCAGCCGCCCGGCCTTCGCGCGGCCATCAGGCCGGCGGGAATCGCCAGTGCGAGGGTCATGACGAGCGAGACGGCCGCGAGATACAACGTCATCGGCAATCGTTGCAGCACGATCGTCAGGGCAGGGCCGCCATACTGCAGCGACGTCCCGAAGTCGCCGACGAAGAGGCCGGTGAAATAGTCGACGAACTGCACAGGGATGGGGCGGTCGTACCCGAGCGCCTGCCGCGCCTGGGCGATCTCCTCCGGGCTCGCCCCTCCGGCGGCCATCCCCTCCGAGATCGGGTCGCCGGTGAGTCGGAGCAGCACGAAGGTGAGCAGCACGACGACGACGAGGGTGAGCACAGCCCAGCCAAGCTTGCGTGCGATGTATCGGCCCATGTTGGTTCCGTTCCTCACTGACGACCCGACCGGCGCTACCGGTTGAAGGTCGCGTCCTCGAAGTTGTACTTGTTGCCCTGTCGGGGGGTCCATTCCAGGCCTGCTGCGACGCCGTACACCAGCGGGTACCCGAGCATCGGCGCCCAGAGCGCCTCGGTCTCGATGGCTTGGGTCTGGATATCGTCGATGATCGCGAGGCGCTCATCCGGGTCGATCGTGCTGCGCAGCTCGGTCGCCAGCGCGGTGACCTCGGGCGAGCCGTATGCAGCGGAGTACGATCCGTTGTCGGTGAGGTGCAGGCTCAACAGCAGTTCCTCCCCCGGGTAGATGGCAGCGAAGTTGCTGACGTAGGCTCCCGCTCGCTGGCCGCTGGTGAACTCGGTGAGCACAGTGCTGGATGGACCGGACTCGATGTTCACGGTGACGCCCACCGCGGCCATCGCCTCCTGCACGATCAGGGCGATCGTCTCGTCGGTCTCCTCGCCCTCCTGATGGGTGAGGGTGAACGAGGTGCCCGCGAGGCCGGCGTCGTCGAGGATCTCGGTCGCCTTCTCGGGGTCGTACTCGTACGAGACGTAGTCTTCGTCGTAGCCGGCCTCCCCCTCGGTCCAGGTGCCATACAGCGGATAGCCGCGGCCGCCGGTCGCCGCCACGATCTCGTCGCGATCGACGGCGTAGTTGACGGCCTTGCGAAGCGCCTCGTCGGCGGTCGGTCCGCCGTTGGTGTTGAACAGGATCATCCTTCGTCCCGCGAAGGGTTCGACGAGCAGCTCCAGGTTCGTGTTCGCTTCGATCTGCGACTCGAGAACAGGAGGCACCGTGTCGATCACGTCGGCACTGCCAGCATTGAGCTCGCTGACCCTGGTGGACGCCTCGGTGATGTAGCGGAAGTTGAGTGTCTTCAGGCTCGGTTCCTCGCCCCACCACTCGGGGTTGTACACGAGCGTGGTGGACACGCCCTGATCGTTGGACTCGATCATGTAGGGCCCGGTGCCGAGGGGCTCGCTGCCGAGGGCGGCGGCGCCTTCGGTGGCGAGCTGGTCAGCGGAGTAGACGCGGAAGAGCGAGAACAACCCTGGAACTGCGGCCTCATCCGGCACCTCTGAGGACACGTCGACCGTGTGGTCGTCGACGGCGGTGACCGAGTACGCGTCGAAGAGGGACTTGTAGGTGCCTTTCTCCGCGCCGACGATGAAGTCGAACGACGCCACGACATCGGCCGCCGTCATGGGCGTACCGTCGGAGAAGGCCGCGTCGTCGCGGAGGATGAACCGCCAGGTGTTCGCGTCGGTCAGCTCCCACTCGGTGGCGAGCTCGGGAGCGATGACGTAGGTCTGCTCCTGATCGTCCCACACGTAGGTCGTGAGGCCTTCGAGGACTTCCTCAGCGATCCGGCCAGCGGACTGGTTCGACTCGATGTTGGGGTCGAAGCTGTTCAGCACCCGGTACTGCACGATGTTCAGCGTGTCCTCGAGCTGGCCGTCGGCGGGTGCCGACGAGTCAGCCGAGCAGCCACCGAGGGCGATCGCTCCGATCGAGAGGCCGGCGATGAGAGGCGTGAGACGCCGCTTCATTCGGGATGTGGATGCGGTCATGACTCCTCCTGCTCGGTGTGTGCGGTCTGGGTGGTGCGGGCGACGAAGTCGCGGATCTCGGCGCCGATCTCGAGCGGGTACTCGCGGTGCGGCCAGTGGCCCGATCGATTGATGACGTGCATGCGCAACTCGTCGATGTGCGGCTGCATGAGGGTGAACAGCTCGACCGCGTCGTCGAGAGTCGTCGTCGGGTCGCCGATTCCCCACAGCAGGAGCGTCGGCTTGTCGTGGCCTCCGCGGATCACCCACTTCAACGTCTCGCCTTTGTCGATCTCGAACTCGCGGAAGAAGGACTCCCACAGTCGCGCGAACGTCGCTTTGGCGTCGCGGGTCTTGTCCAGCTCTGCGATCTGCTGTCGCGCACCAGCCCACTCCGGCGTGATGTGATCGACCGTCACCGACATCAGACGCGAGTCGTGATCGGCGTCACCGGTGAACTGCTCGTAGTAGACGCCGTAGTTGCGCATGCTCGGCACAGGCTCTGCAGGGAATCGCGCTGAGACGGATGCGCTGTTGATGAGCACGAGCCGTTGCACCAGCTCGGGGTGGACCTTGGCCAGTCGCAGCGCAACGTACGCGCCGCGGGACTGACCGACGACGGTCGCGGAGTCCACGCCGATCTCCCGCAGGAACGCCGCGGTGTGATCGACCACAGCGCGCATCGAGAACTCGTCGTCCGATCGCGGGTTGTCGGTGTAGCCCGATCCGAGCCGGTCGTATGCGATCACGCGGTGCTCGGCTCCGAGCAGCTCGAGGAGCTGCGGCGGCCACGCGTCCGCGCTCCCCGCTGCGATCTCGCCCCCATGGATGAGCACGATCGGGTCGCCCGACCCGTGCTCGCGATATCGCGTGCGGATTCCATCAACATCTACGTAGCGCCAGTCGTGCACGTCGTGCTTCCTCTCGTCATCGGACGAGACGATGACACCGCCCGTTCATTGCGAAGATGTTTCACTTTGCAGAAACGTGCGTATGGCGCGCAACGATGCAGGATTCGGTCACACTGACGTCTCAGATGTCGCAAAATGTGTCGACTGGCAGTGTTGAGAGACCGCGCGAGTGATCGATCGACACGTGGGCCCGTGCGAGATCATGTCCGCCGTGCTGGCACGCTGACGCACCCCGCCCGAGCCAGGAGAACACTCCAGCAGCACCGGGGATGGTCACGACCTCTGCCGACGATCGGCTCGAGCCGATGGCCGGGATCTGGTCCGCCGCGGCAGACCGGCCCCGAGGATCAGCGGTGCGCCCAGCGTGCGCCGGATGTGCTGCACGAGCTCGCCCGTCGGTGATGCGTTCAGCATGTCGACGAACGGTGCCGTACTGCATGATGAGCGTGACCGACCTCGCACCCAAGCGGAACCGTCTCCGCACAGTCATCACGATGTCCCCGTCCGTTGCACCGGACGGGGACATCGCTCTGCCTGCTACGAGATCCTCACCCCGGTCGAGTTCGCGTACGCGCCGATCCAGGCGGCGTTCAGGCCACCGGTCTTGATGAGCACGGATCCACCGCTGAGCACAGCGACCCGATTGCCCGACAGCGAGTAGTCGGTGATCCCCGGGCCGGTGAGGTTCGACCAGCTCTCCCAGAGATTGCCCTCCTTCAGCGTCACGATGCCCTCGGGTGTCAAGACCGCCACGCGGTTACCCTCGAGCTCGATACGCGAACCCGCACGCATCGTCACCCAGCTGGTCCAGAGGTTGCCCTCCTTCACGAGCGCGTCACCGCCCGACACGATTCCGATGCGCGATCCGTTGAGCGCGAAGTCGGAGACGTTCGTGGCCTGGTTCGTCCACGACCCCCACAGATTCCCCTCCTTCACGTACAGGATGCCGCTTGCAAGGGCGCCGATCCTGCCCGCATCGGCGTCGATCTGGGAGACTCCCGTCAGCTGCGTCGTCCAGTTCGTCGAGTACAGGCCGTCCTTGGCGAGCACGGTTCCGTCCGTCTTCAGAACCACGAAGCGATCGCCGTCGACCACGACGTCCTTCGCTCCGCCGATGAGACCGACCCATCCGTTCGAGAAGCCGCCCTGCTGCACCCACACGTTTCCGGATGTGTCGATGGCAGCCGTCGTCGTCCCATCCGCATCCACTGCGACCGTGTTGGTGCGAAGATCCACGACGGGCTCGTACATGCCTGTCTTGCCCTGCAGGACTCCACTCGACGTGATGCTGAAGGAACGATCGGTGACGGCAGGCACCGTCGGCCCTGCGCCGAGCGGCTGCAGTGCCGTGACGTTCGCCTGTCCGCAGGAGAAGTAGAGGTTCGTGACGTTGTTGCCGTTCAGCTTGATCTCGAAATGCATGTGAGCACCTGTGCTGTTGCCCGTGCTTCCGACGCGTCCGAGAAGTGCTCCCTGGCTGACCTGAGTCCCGGGGGTCAGCGTGACGCTGCCGTTCACCATGTGCGCGTATCGCGTTGTGTAACCGCCAGGATGCGCGATGACGATCTGGGTGCCGTACCCGGTCGTCGCGCTCGAGTTGATGGCAGTCGACACGGTTCCGCCGGCGGCGGCGTAGACGTTCGTAGTGGCGTTCTGATTGATGTCGACACCCTCGTGCGATGGCCGACTCCCCGAGGGGCACCCTCCGACGATGTCGGCGACATGCCCGCCGACCGGGGACACGAATCCGTCCGCCGCCACAGCAGCAGCGGTCGGCACGAGGACTCCTGCCGCGATGACGAGGGCGGCGATGAGTCCTGCGATCGAGCGGGCAGGCTTTCGAGAGGATGTGCCCGAGTCGGGCTTCAGTGGGTTCATAAATACAACGTATGGATAAACGGTGCCCAGCGCTGTCCTCTCTTCGGCCGACAGACATGGCCTCCGATCATCGTTATGTTGAGTCGGACCCTACCCCGGTGCCATTCGCACGCGAACCATCGCATAGCCTGGCAGTCGGCGCCCACAGAAGGACTCACCGGTGACCGAAGACGCCACAGCATCCCGCCGGGTCGAGCTGACGCTGCACAAGCCGTGGTTCGCGCTCTATGCCGGCATCCGCCCGACCGTCGTGATCTCCGGGCGCGGTCAGCCGGTGCAGTGGGGACTCGGCACCTGGCAGGTCTCGTCCACGGAGGCGACCGAGATCGGCGTGTTCCTCTTCAACCTGCTGTGGCGCTTCGGTCAGGCCGAGTTCAGGCTCGAACCCGGCCATCCGCCCACGCTCGAGTATCGCGCACCTGCGCTGCCGTTCCTCCGCGGACGATTCCGACTCCGCCCGACCGCCAGCTGAGCAGGTTCAGGCCTCCTGGCTGACCGCGTACGCCGTGGGCACACCGTTGTTCCATCGCATGCCGCAGAGGATGGTCACGGCCTCTCCGACGGTCCGGCGTCGCGGGCGCAGATCTCAGGCGCGAGCTGACTCGAGCGACGGGTAGTCGGTGTATCCCTCGGCCGTTGAACCGTAGAACAGCTCGGGACGGGGCTCGTTGAGCTCTGCGCCCGATCGCCACCGCTCGACGAGGTCGGGGTTCGCGATCACCGGACGACCTGCGGCCACGGCATCCGCCCACCCGTCGGCCACGAGCGCCTCGGCCTCTTCCTTGCTCGTCGGGGTGGCGAAACCTGAGTTGAGGATCAGCGGTGCGCCCAGCGTGCGCCGGATGTGCTGCACGAGCTCGCCCGTCGGCGATGCGTTCAGCACATCGACGAAGGCGAGTCCGAGCGGGGCGAGACCTTCGGCAACCGCCGTGTAGGTGGCGCGCACATCCGCGTCGTCCTCTTCCAGCACACCCTGGATGTTGTGCTGCGGCGAGAGACGGATGCCGGTGCGCTCCGCACCGACTGCGGCTGCGACAGCGCTCGTCACCTCGATCGCGAAGCCGGCACGGTTCTCGGGAGATCCGCCGTACCGGTCCTCGCGGATGTTCGAGACCGGGGAGAGGAACTCGTGCACGAGATAGCCGTTCGCGCCGTGCACCTCGACGCCGTCGAAGCCCGCCGCGATCGCGTTGCGCGCGGCCTGGGCGAACTGCTCGACCACGAGGGGGATCTCTTCGGCAGTCAGCGCATGCGCCACCGGCAGATCGGCCTTGCCCTCCGGCGTGCGAGTCTGGCCGGGCGCGGCGAGCGCGCTCGGTGCGACCACGCGCGCCTCACCCGAGATCGCGGGATGCGAGACCCGGCCGCCGTGCATGAGCTGCATCACGATCGTGCCGCCGTCCGCGTGCACCGCCTCGGTGACCCTGCGCCATCCCTCGATCTGCGCCGCGGTGACGATTCCGGGCTGCCCAGGGTAGGACTTGCCCTCGGTCGCCGGCCACGTGCCCTCGCTGATGATGAGCCCCTGACCCGCCCGCTGCCGGTAGTACTCCACCATGAGGTCGGTGGGGACGCCATCATCGTCGGCCCTGGTTCGAGTGAGGGGTGCCATGACGACGCGGTTGGACAGCTGGAGGGCGCCGAAGACGGCGGATTCGTAAAGACTCACAGTGGGAGCCAAGCCGCCGGCCCCATGATGTATTCCCTGGCCCCGGGGAGCGAGCCACCGATGCATCTCATATCTGGACACCGCTCATCAACCACTAGGCAAAGAATTGCGCAGGATGTACCGTTCGATTGCGGATAACCGGACGGATCCGAGGTGGGGACCTCGGCATTCGGCAAAAGTGGGTGGTGGAGGAGGCGAGACCTGGGGACGGGTACAGAGTATGAACGATGATGAGCTGCGCGAGGTCAAGGCCCATGCCCTCCGCGACGCCGCCGAGGATTTCCGCCGCACTGCGGCGTCAGGCGTCGACCCCGAACACAACCGCCTGCTCGCGGACCTTCTCGAGGCCCGCGCAACCCGCATCGAGGCAGGTGACGACGACCACTCGGGCATCGATTCGTTCGAATGACCTCGAACGTGTCGTCACTCGATCTGGATGAAGCTTCCCCAGCCCGCACCGATGGCGACACCAGAGCGCAGCGTTCCGTTGCCGTTGCCCAGATATCGGTACAGGTCCCCTGAAGCGGTGCGGCCGATCAGGTCGGGCAGGCCGTCGCTGTTGTAGTCGACACCGCCGGTGAGCGCCGTGATCCCGGACCAGTTGCCTGCGACGACCTGCCGCGCGCCGAACGCCCCGCTCTGACCCGGGTAGAAGTACAGCACTCCGCTGTTGTCGAGCGCCATGAGGTCGCCGACGCCGTCGTTGTTGAAGTCGCCGCCGACGATGAAGCGCATGTTCTGCCATCCGCCGCCGCGCGTCGTGTTCGGGCCGGTGAGCCCACCCGCGCCATTGCCGCGGAACACGGTGAGCGTGCCGTCGGGTGAGACGGCGAGCACGTCCTGCTTGCCGTCTCCGGTGTAATCCGCCCCCGACGTCACATGCAGCATTTCGTACCATCCCGATGCGATGAGCTCGTGGATGCCGAAGCCTCCGGTGGCGCTGCCGCCGTAGAACTCGAGTGCACCGTCACTGCGTACGGCGAGCATGTCGCCGATGCCGTCATCGGTGAGATCCGCGTGCGTGAGGTGCTTGTAGAGCCCCCACGCGGAGGTAACGACAGCCGGTGGGGAGAACCCGCCGTTGCCGCCTCCACCGTAGTGCAGCAGATCGCTGTCACCCGCGACCGCGAGGAGATCTGCGTTCCCGTCGCCGTCGTAGTCGGCCGAGACGACCGAGGCGTTCCGCGGAACCCCGAGTCCAGGGAACGACATCGGGATGAAGTTCCCGCGCGCGACGTTCGCAAGGCACGTGAAGCCGTTGTTGATGGCCGTGTACACCGCGCCGTTTCGACGGACCTCGAAGTGCAGGTGATTCGCGGAGGTCGCTCCGGTCATCCCGATCACGCCGATCTGCTGTCCGCGCGTGACGCGCGTGCCCGGAGCGTATGTGCCGGCAGACGCCATGTGCGCGTAGCGCGTCACGTATCCGCCGGGGTGCTCGATGTCGGTGTAGTTGCCGTAGCCGCTGTTCGCGGTGCGTGTCTTGATCACGCCGTCATACGCGGCCAGGATCGGCGTACCGCCGGGACCCGTGATGTCGATGCCCTCGTGCGCTCGGAAGTTCCCCCGGCATCCGTCGTTGACCTTGGACTGGATGTTGCCGGATGCGGGGTAGATCATCTGCCCGTCGGTCGCCGCGTTCGCCGGAGCACCCGATGTCACTGCCGGGGCAAGCGCACCGACGAGCACCGCCAGCGCGGCGGCGGCGACGCCGAAGCGCACACGCCGCGACCGTGACGTTCGCTTCATGTCTCGAGTTCTCTCTCACTCGGCCGGCCCCAGGGACACTCGTCCTTCCGCTGTCACCGTATCAGCGCGTCCGGCCGGCTCGATACCGCTCAGAGCATGTCGAACACGCCACCGTACGGTGCGGCATCATCACCCGCGTCACGAGGATCCAGCTGCACGGTCTCGACCGAGACGACCACCCGACTCGAAGGAGTGATCAGCACACTCAGGATGCGGTCGCCGACAGCGATGAAATCCACGAACCCTCCGCCTGCGTGCAATGCATGCTCCACGTGGTCCTTGAAGTCCTCGATGGACTGCCCCTGCGCAAGAAGGAAGCCGACGTCGTCCACCGCGACTTGCGTGCGCACCATCGTCTGGGTTTCCTCCACGTCGCTCATCGTTCTCCTCCGCTGCTCCCGGATGTCGATCTCTGCTCGTTCCGGCGACGATAGCCCCGGACGCCTCGGTCAGGGAGGGGGATTGCGCCGCGCCCCGAAAAAGGGCAGACGCGCGGGCGCGGTCGCGGCTCGGGTGTAGATTTTTGATCATGGGCAGGCTCCGCTACGACGGCACTTCAGATCCGATCCTCATCGAGGATCGGACGCTCGCCCATCTCAAGATCGTGATCTCGACGAAGCTGCGCCGCCAGGAGAGCTTCATGATGACGTGGCTCCCGGTCGGCGACGGGCCCGACCGTCGGGCCACCGTCTGGATCCACCCCGCGATCCCCCTCCAGTTCGGATACGACGTCGCCGAGCCGCCCCACGTCGACGCGAAGCTCATCGCCGAGATGATGCGTGCGCTCAACGCCTCCGGCGAACTGGTGCTCGATCATCTGATCAGCCCCGTCTGACCGTCGCGTCAACGAATCCTTCCGCCGTCGGAGCCCGCCGAATCAGGGGGCGCATCTCCCAGGCTCGACAACTAGGCTGGGACCGCACCACGCGCGACCGGGCTTCCGGCAGGTCGCAGTCATGATGCGCCACCCTTCACGACATCTCATCGGTCCACGTGATCCTCGCCCGCAATGCGAGGGAGCCGTTGCTCCGCGACGTGGCCACGCCAGAAAGGCATGAAGCATGAGCGAACCCTCCGGAACCGCCGATCGCGACGATCAGCGTTCGCCCGATTTCTTCGACCAGCTGATCGAGACCACGCCTCAGGAGTCGTCCACATTCACCGTGGGCTTCCGCGGCTACGACAAGGCCGAGGTCGACGCCGCGCTCGCCGCGCTGCGAACGCGACTCCAGCAGGCCACCGACCAGCTCACCGATGCCGATGAGGAGCACACGACCTCGGTCGAGAGCATCCGCGACGAGGAGCGCCGCTCGCGTGAGGCCCTGGAGAGCGAGCTGATCGCCGCGAAGGCCCAGATCGCCGATGCCGAGCAGCAGATCGCGACGCTCACGTCCGAGCTCGTCGACGCACCGACGCCCGACGGGAAGGAGACGCCGTCGCGCCAGCAGTTCGAGGCGATCCTCCGGGTCGCCGAGGAGCAGGCGAACGTGCTCATCCAGAACGCAGCGGTGCAGGCGGATCGCCTGATGGCCGCTGCCCGCGAAGAGGTCGAGGCGCAGCGCGCCGAGGCGAACGCCGACGCCGAGCGCATCACCTCGCAGGCGCAGCGCGACGCCGACCAGGTGCGCCTCAAGATGGACACCGAGTACACCGCGCATGAGGCCCACCTCGAGCGCGAGGCGAGCCACGCAGCCGAGAAGGTGAACCAGGCAGCTCAGGAGGCATCCGCCATCCGCACCGAGGCCGAGAAGGGCGCTGCGGCGCTGCGTTCGCTGGTCACCAGGGAGACCACGCAGCTGCGTGCCGACGCGGAGCGCGATGTTCGCGACATGAACGCCAGGGTGCTGGAGTTCGAGGAGACGCTCACGCGCCGTCAGGACGACGCGCAGCAGGAGTTCCTCGTGCTGCACAACCAGGCCGTCGCACACGCCGAGCGCATCACGTCCGACGCCAACGAGCAGGTCGCGGCGTCGCTCGAGCATGCGCAGCGGATCTCGGCGAAGGCCGAGGACTACGAGCGCCTGATGCGCAGCCAGTCCCAGGCGATCGAGGCCGAGGCGCAGGTGCGGTCTAGGGAGACGCTCGAGCGCGCACGCGTGAAGGCCCAGAAGATCGTCGACTCGGTCACCAACCACACCGCAGCCGTGGTGCGCGACGCCGAGGACCGCACGCGGCAGCTGCGCTGGCAGCAGCAGCAGCTCACGAGCTTCATGTCCGAGGTGCGCGAGCTCATCCGTCCCGAAGGCGTCTACACGCACGAGACGTCGACCGAGTCCGCAGCAGCCGACACGTCGGCGCCGGAGGACGAAGCGGCACCCGCTGAGGAATTCCTCGGCGACGAGGTGCTCGACGACGAACTCGTCGACGACGACAGGCCCCTCGAGAAGATCACGATCGACGTGGTCGAGACGGGCAAGTCCTCCAAGCGCTGAGCCCCGCTCAACGAGATCGCCCCGGTCCTCCGTGAGGAGGACCGGGGCGATCTCGTCGCTGCTGCGGACTACGCGCGACCGAACTGCGCGACTGCCGGGCAGTCGAAGGGATCGGCGCCGGCGGAGAGTCCGACACGGTTCAAGTACTCGATCACGATCAGGTACGACCGGCCGAGGCTGGTCTCGGTGTACGGCACGTTGTTGGAGGCGCAGTAGTCGCGGACGATCTCGCGCGCCTTCGCCAGATGCGGGCGCGGCATGTTCGGGAACAGGTGGTGCTCCACCTGGTAGTTCAGTCCGCCCATGAGCCAGGTCGTCCACCATCCACCGCTGATGTTGCGGGAGGTGCGCACCTGCTTGGTGAAGAAGTCGAGGCGGGCGCTCGGGTCGATGATCGGCATGCCCTTGTGGTTCGGTGCGAACGCCGCTCCCATGTAGACGCCGAAGACGGCGAACTGCACGCCCATGAAGGCGAACGCCATTCCGAGCGGGAGCATCATGAACACCGGCACCAGGATGAGGGCGAACCGCAGCGCGATGATGCCGAGCTCGGTCCAGCGTCCCTTGACGTTCTTCGTCGTCATGAGGTACTTCAGGCCGAGGAAGTGGAGGTTCAGCCCCTCGAGCGTGAGCAGGGGGAAGAAGAGCCAGCCCTGCTTGCGGGTGATCAGCTTGATCAGGCCCTTGGCCTTCGCGGCATCCTCTTCGAGGAACGAGATCGTGTCGACCTCGATGTCGGGGTCCTTGCCGACCTGGTTCGGGTTGCCGTGGTGCTTGGTGTGCTTCGAGTCCCACCACGAGTAGCTCATGCCGATGCTGGCGATCACGATGCGGGCGAGCTTGAAGTTCGCAGGCCCCGTGGTCAGGATCTGACGGTGCGCCGCCTCATGACCGAGGAACGCGATCTGCGTCAGGACGATACCGAGTCCCGCAGCGATGAGCAGCTGGAACCAGCTGTCGCCGAGCAGGATGAACCCGGTGATGAGGCCGCCGAGGGCGACGGCGATGCCGGCAGCCACGGCGACATAGAACCACTGCGCCCTGCGCAACAGGCCGGTCTCCTTGACCACCTGCGATACCTGCTTGTAGGCCTGCGCCATCGGCGGGAAGTCTGCGTTGCCGGAGTACGTCTGGCGCACCGGTCCGAGCGTCGCGGTGGTCGTGTCGAGCTGGGTAGTAGAGATGATGCTCTCCCGTCGATCGGAGCCCTTGAGCCTGAAGAAGCCCAAGGCAGGAGCCCAACGCTTGATTCAGAGTAACCCTGACCACATGCGCGGAACGGAATACATAGCAGTATTCATGCCGCGCCTATGACACGCCCTCAGACGCGGGCCGGACGCCGGTGACGACGGGGCGCGCTCCGGCGTGTCGCGGAGGGACGCGCCCGAGGTGCACGGGCGCGCTGGACGGTCTCGAGCTCGCCCTGGGCGTCATCGAGGGAGCGGAAGGAACCGAGGTCGGTGCCGCGCTCGTCGCGGACGAGGTGGGTGCCTCCGTCGAACTCGACGAAGCCGGCGAACTCGCCGCCACGCGTGGCGACGTACACGTCGGTGTCTGCCTGTTTCCAGGTCAGCTGATCGGAAGGAGGAACGGTGGTGATGTTCATGGTGGTGCTCATTGCTGTGTGGCGGACACGCGTCGGCGCTCCGCAAGATGTGCGATCGAAGGCGGATGCCGCGCGCATCGATGTGCGTGGTCCGTGATGGCCCTGATCAGTGGCGACGTGAAGGCCGAGAGGGGCAAAACACTCACGCTGCAGCATCAGTCTAACAGACGCCTTCGACGGCGGGCCTGGGAGCCGCCCCGCACTCAGTTCGCAGGAGGCTGTCCGCCGTCGCCGGAACCGCCTCCGCCCGGAGCAGCGCCGGCGGTCGGCACCGTCGTGGTGTCGACGCCGACGACCAGCGTGGCGGTGTAACCGCTCGCGACGTCGCCGGTGACCGTGGCGAGCTGGAGCTCACCCGAGTCTTCGCCGAACACGTTGTCGCTGGCAAGGGTGATGCCGCTCAGGTTGCGCGTGGAGCCGTCGTAGGCCGACTCGGCGTAGACGGTGGTGCAGTCAGCCTCGGGCAGCGCCAGCTGCGACGTCGCGATCGCGTTGCTCGCATCGGTGATCGACGCGACGTCAGGGAACACCTCGAAGTGGATGTGCGGCCAGCGTCCGGAGTAGCAGCCGGGGAAGATCGAGGTGAAGGAGACCCGGCCCTCGGCATCCGCCACCTGCACGCCGCGCAGATACGTGACGTCCTCCAGCCCCTGGGAGTACATCGAGTACTCACCCTGCGCCGTGCAGTGCCAGGCGTAGACGGCAGCGCCGGCGAAGGGGATGCCGCCGTTGGCCATGTCGATGATCTGCAGCTCGAACGACAGGGGCACCCCGTCTGCCGTGGCACCGCCGTCGATCGACGATCGGATGTCGGAGCGCACGATGCCGGTGTCGGTCAGCACGTCCGGCCCGTTCGAGCCGTCTCCGGGATAGGGGCCTGCGGTCTCGTCCGGGATCTCGGCGCTCACGCTCGCGGTCGCCGAGGGCGCAGCGGATGCCGACGGAGTCGCGGACGGGGTGGCGGACGCACCGGTTCCGCTGGACGCCGCAGGCGCGCATGCCGCGAGGACGACGGCGCCGAGGCCGAGACCGGCGAGACCGAGCACGCCTCGTCGGCTCATGACGGTACGGATGTCGAATGCCGCGCCCTGATCGACGATCTCCTCATCGGCTCGATCGAGCAGGCGGCCTTCGTAGGCGGGACCGTCCGGGGTGGGTGTCGGCTGCGGGATCTTCATGAGGGCTCCTCTCGTCGGGTGTCCCCCGACTCTCCAGGATTCATCGAGCAGGGGCGTATGCAATTCCTGTGCGCGAGCTATGAAGACGGAAGCTGGCGGTCCGGTGCGGCTGCGCAGGATCGCGAGGCAGCATGCGGCCGAAGCTGGAACCGCGAGGGCGCCCTGAGGTCGTTCACGGGGTCAGGATAGCCCTCGCCACACGACCTCGGACCGGCGGCACAGCACCCGTTACTCCATTCGCAGAAGGTATCTTCCCCCTGCGGGCCTCTTCCGCTATGCTGTCGGATGTCTGCAGTGTCCGCTGTCAGCAAGCCGTGTGGGACGGCGATCGCAAATCCGTGGTGTGGGATCACGGAACGTGCAGCGGAAACCCGAGGGGTCGGGAATGCAGACGAACGCCGCGAGCGTTTGTTCGCGGTCTGGGGAAAAATCTGGGGAACACATGTCGCACTGGGGAATTCTGCGTACATCAACGGCTTTCGGGGCCTGGGCATGACCTCCGTCGAGGATGCCCTGAGCATCGCTCGCACCGGAGCCGGTTTCCTGCCGGTCGCCGCACCGAGAGCTACCAAGTCGGTGACGCGCACCGTGGTCACGCCGCGCGCATCCGCAACGTTGGAACGACGCCGTCAGTGGGAACGCCGCTATCGGATGCGCCTGCGAATCACGGATGCTGCAGTCATCCTGTTCGCGGTCGGTCTGACTGCCGCTGTCCAGCTGATCATCGACGTCGCTCCGGCCGAGGTCCTTCGCGGTGGCATCCCCCTCGCCGCCGTGTGGTTCCTCATGCTCAGCGCGCTGCATACGCGGGACGCCGCGTTGTTCCGTGCGAGCGCAACCGAGTACCGCGGCGTCGTGCACGCCAGCGGTCTCGCGTTCGGGATCATCGCGATCGTCGCGGTGCTCCTGAACTGGGAGTCGATGCAACTGACGCTGCTGCTGGGGCTGCCGCTCGGAGTGCTGACTCTCCTCGTGACCCGCTGGGTCTGGCGCCACTGGCTCCAGGCCCAGCGCGGCCACGGCCGATTCGCATCGCGCACGCTCGTCGTCGGCAACAGGGACGACGTCGAGTACGTGGTGAGCAAGCTGCACCCGATCGGCGCCTCCGGGTACCAGGTCGTCGGCGCGACGCTGCTCGACGGCAACGCCCGCGAGATCGAGATCGGCGCGGCGACCTTCCCCGTGCTCGGCAACGTCAACACCGTCTCCACGGTCGCCGCCGAGCTCGGTGCCGACACGATCATCGTCGCGAGCCGCCCCGAGGGCGACCCCGAGTTCGTCAAGCAGCTGAGCTGGCAGCTCGAGGGCACCGCGGCCGAGCTCGTCCTCTCGAGCCGACTCACGGATGTCGCTGGCCCGCGCATCTCGTTCGCTCCCGTCGAGGGCCTCCCCCTCATCCAGGTGCAGATCCCGACCTACGAGGGCGGCCAGCACCTGCTGAAGCGCGCGCTCGACATCGCGGTCGCGACACTGGCGCTGATCCCGATCGCCCTGGTCGCTCCGCTGCTCGCGCTGCTCATCAAGCTCGACTCGCCCGGCTCCATCTTCTTCTTCCAGGAGCGCGTCGGCCGTGATGGCCGCAGGTTCAAGATGGTGAAGTTCCGCTCCATGAAGACGGACGCCGAGCAGCAGCTGGCGGCGCTGAAGGCGGAGAATCAGGGAGCCGGCCTCCTGTTCAAGATGAAGAACGATCCCCGCGTCACCCGCGTCGGTCGCGTTCTGCGCAAGCTGTCGCTCGACGAGCTGCCGCAGTTCTGGAACGTCCTGATCGGTGACATGAGCGTCGTCGGCCCGCGTCCGCCGCTGCCCAGCGAGGTCACGGCGTATGACGGCACCGTCTTCCGCCGCCTCTACATCAAGCCCGGCATCACCGGCCTGTGGCAGGTCTCCGGTCGCAGTGACCTCTCCTGGGACGAGAGCGTCCGCCTCGACCTCCGGTACGTCGAGAACTGGTCGGTCATGAACGATCTCCAGATCATGTGGCGTACTGCGAAGGTCATGGTGCAGCCCAGCGGGGCATACTGATCGGATGAGCGATTCGCAGCCCCTCACCATCGCGATGGTGGGGACACGAGGAGTGCCCGCTGCCTACGGCGGCTTCGAGACGGCGATCGAGGAAGTCGGTCGCCGTCTCGCTGAGCGCGGTCACGACGTCGTCGTGTACACACGCGGATCGGCGCACCGCGAGAAGACCTACCTCGGGATGCGCATCGTGCATCTTCCCGCAGTCCCGGTGAAGCAGATCGAGACGCTGAGCCATACCGGCCTCTCGACCCTGCATCTCATGGCCCGTCGACGTCCAGACGCGACCTTCGTCTTCAACGCCGCGAACTCCCCCTTCCTGCCGCTGCTTCGCCTCCGTCGCGCGCCGGTCGCCCTGCACATGGACGGGCTCGAATGGCGTCGTTCCAAATGGGGACCCCGCGGCAAGTCGTACTACCGCTGGGCTGAGCAGTTCGGCGTGCGGACGGCCGACGCACTGATCGCGGATGCTCCCGGCATCGCCGACTACTACCGCCACCAGTTCGACGTGCCGACGGAGATGATCCGGTACGGAGCACCGATCCTCGAGTCCGTCGCTGATGGCCGGATCGAAGAACTCGGGCTGACGCCGGCCGGCTACCACCTCGTGGTCGCCCGGTTCGAGCCGGAGAACCATGTGCTCGAGATCGTCGAGGGCTACCGCCGCAGCGCCGCGACGCTGCCGCTCGTCGTCGTCGGGTCTGCCCCCTACAGCAGCGAGTACACGCAGCGGATCCAACAGGCTGCAGCCGGAGACGAGCGCATCCGCCTCGTCGGCGGTGTGTACGACCAGGATCTGCTGGACGCCCTCTACTTCCACGCGTTCACCTATGACCACGGCCACTCCGTCGGCGGCACGAACCCCTCGCTCCTGCGCGCGCTGGGCGCCTCGACGGCTGTCATCGCGTTCGACGTCGCGTTCAACCGCGAGGTCCTCGACGACGAGGGCTGGTTCTTCTCGACGCCGGACGACGTCGCTGCAGCCTTCGAGCAGTCGGAGGCTGACCCGGGCCGCACGCGCGAGCTGGGCGCGCGAGGACAGGAGCGCGCTCGCACGGCGTTCCGCTGGGAAGACGTCGCCGACGCATACGAGCACCTGGCTCGCGCACTGGCGACGCGGGTCAGCATCCACCGCAGAGCGCGGCGGGCCAAGCGGCGCGCCCAGGAATGGTGATCAGAGCCCGCAGACCTCGGGTCAGGACTGCGGAGCGATCCCCTGCTGCAGACGCCGCGCGAGCGTGCGCGTGTCGGTGGCAGCCTTCTGGAGGCCCTTTCGGTGCGTGCGGACGCCGAGATGGTGCACGTCGACCACGTCGAGGGGGTGCCCCGTCGCACGTCGCCACGACAGCGACCGCGGCGTCGGGAGATCGAGCGTGCCTCGACGGGAGTCCAGGGTGTCCGCGTATTCGGCGAGGGATGCAGCCGAGACGTCCTGCTCCCCGAGCAGCAGGGCTTCGCGGAGCGTGAACGTGCGAGAGCGAGCACTCGGACTCTTCCGCACGATCAGCGATCGCTCGGCGAGGGATGCGGCGATCACCAGATCCGCCGCGTCGAGGTCCGCCGTGGTCAACGGCGTGGAGAGATGGCCGAGAGCCGTGACGACGACCTCCACCGAGTACCGGCAGGCCCGTCGCCCCACCGAAGCCTCGGTGCCGGCTGAACCGACGAGCCACTGGCTCGCATCGGCGCCGAGCTCGTCTTCGAATGCGGCAGCCATGAGCGGCGAACGGCAGATGTTCTGTGCGCAGACGAAGAGCACACGTCCAGTCATCCCAATTCCCCTCCCCCGCACCGATCGGTGCGGGCGCAGGCTTCGAGGGTTTCCCCTCAGCCGCATCGACACGGTAAGAATGATCCTATCTGCCGCCGATCGGCGTCCGGCGGGGCCTCGACACGAACGGAACGGGGAATCTCTTGCTCGTCCTCATCGTCCACCCCGGTGCTGAGCTGTACGGCGCCGACCGCGTGACGCTCGAGTCCGCGGCCGGCCTCGCCGCAGCCGACCACGATGTGGTCGCCGTCCTTCCTGAACACGGGCCGCTCGTGGCCGCCCTCGAGTCCCACGGCGTGCGCGTCGTCGTGCAGCGGATGTTCGTGCTCCGCAAGCAACTGCTGCGGCCGCGCAACTGGCCGAAGCTGCTCGCCTCGGCCGTCGGCGGCTTCGTCGACTCCTGGCGGCTGGTCTCCCGATACCGTCCGGATGCCGCGTACGTGAGCACGGTCGTCCTCCCGCACTGGCCGATGCTGCTGCGCCTGAGGCGCGTCCGAACCATCACCCACGTGCACGAGGCCGAGTCAGGCTCACCCTGGGCGATGCGAGCCTTCCTCTACAGCCCCCAGCTCTGGGCCCACACCGTCATCGCGAACAGCCGGTTCACGGCCGACCTCATGCGTCGCACCCTGCCGGGGCTCCGCAGGAAGATCACGGTCATCCTCAACCCGGTCCCGGGTCCGCCGTCGGTCTCGCCGCCGCGCGAGCATCTCGACACGATCCGCATCGGCTACGTGGGCCGACTGTCGCCGCGCAAGGCACCCGACGTCGTCATCAGTGCGATCGGCGTGCTGCGCGATCGCGGACGGGCTGCCCAGCTCGAGATCGTCGGCGATGTCTTCCGCGGGTACGAGTGGTACGCGGCCGAGCTCGCGGCGCAGGTCACCGCCGAGGGCCTGAGCGACGCGGTGACCTCGCACGGCTACGCCGCCGACATCTGGCCGCACGTCGCAGCCTGCGATGTCATGATCGTTCCGTCCCGCACGGACGAGTCGTTCGGCAACACCGCGGTCGAGTCGATCCTCGCCGAGCGGCCCGTGATCGTCAGCGACCTCACCGGGCTGCGCGAGGCGGTGGCGGAGTATCCGACCTCGCGTGTCGTCCCCGCAGGGGACGCCGTCGCGGTGGCCGATGCGATCCAGGAGCTCATGGACACCTGGACGGATGTCGTCCTGCACACGGCGGCCGCCGCAGCCGCCGCAGCCGACCGTCATTCCGTCACGGGATATCGGCGAATCGTGGCGAAAACCGTGGAGCGCTCCGCCGGAGTGACACACTCGGAGTTCACGGCGGATTGACGGCCGTGAACAGGGGAGAATAGTCGGTGGGCGAGCATCCGGGACTCTGAAGCCGGACGCTCGAACACTGGGGAGGAACAACATGTCACTGCAGGACTACCTCGACGCCCTGCGTCGACAGTGGATCGTCATCGTCGCGCTCACGATCATCGGCGCCGGTGCGGCGTTCGGCTATTCGAGGACCCTGCCTCCTGAGTACAGCTCGACGGCAGCCGTCATGGTGATCCCGCAGCGCGGCGACAGCACGAACGAGCTCGTGCAGGGCTCGAGCTACGTGCAGAGCCTGGTGCAGACCTACGCAGTGCTGGCTTCTTCTCCGCTGGTCCTCACCCCGGTCATCGACGACCTCGGGCTCGACGAGACGGCGACCCAGCTCGCGAAGCGCGTGGCGGTGGTGAACACGCTCAACACGGTCGTGGTCGAGATCTCGGTCACCGACAGCGACAAGGAGCGGGCGCAGGAGATCACCGCAGCCATCACGGACTCCCTCGTCTCCGCCGTCGCCGATGTGTCGCCGAGCGATGCGAACGGCCAGCCGGCGGTTCGCCTGGAGACGATCGCCCCCGCCCGCATGCCGCAGGCGCCGATCGGCCCCAACACCCGCCTCATCACCCTCATCGGCGCAGCGCTCGGACTCGCACTCAGCGTCGCCTACGCGCTCATCCGTCGCGCGCTCGGCACCAGGATCGCCGAGCGGGGTGACATCGCCTCGGTGACGGACGCACCGGTCATCGGCGAGATCGTGGCCTGGCGCCGCAACTACACGGTCCTGTCGACCATGCTCCGCAGTCGCGACAGCCGTGCAGCCGAGTCGTTCCGCGCCCTCGCGGCGAATCTCAAGTACGTCGCGGTCGACCGCGAACTGCAGGTCGTGATGATGACGTCATCGGCACCGCACGAGGGCAAGTCCTCCGTCAGCATCGGCCTGGCCGCCGCACTCGCCGAATCGAACCACGACGTGCTGGTCATCGATGCGGATCTGCGACGCTCCTCCGTCGCCACGCAGCTGCAGCTCGAGGGTTCGGTCGGCGTCACCTCGATCCTCGTCGGCGATGCGACGTTCGACGAGGCCGTGCAGCACGCCCAGTCGATGAACATCGACATCATCGCCGGCGGGTCGCCGGCGCCGAACCCGGGCCAGCTGATCACCTCGCACCGACTGCGCGAGCTCGTGGCGGTCGCGCGCGAGCGCTACGAGTACGTGATCATCGACAGTGCTCCCGCCCTCGTGGTGTCGGATGCGCTGTGGCTCGCAGACCTGTCAGACGGCGTCCTCGTCGTCGCTCGCTCCGGCAAGACGCGCCGCAAGCAGATCAGCGCCGTGCTCTCGGCCCTCAAGTCCACGCACAAGGACGTCGTCGGCATCGTGCTCAACGCGGTCAAGCGCAACGAGCGCGGCCCGTACTACGTGCCGGAGGCGCCGCCGCGGCGGTGGTCGCGCGCGGCCAAGCGGGCGGACGCGAGCGCTGAAGGAAAACCGGGCGGCGACGTCTCGCACGGCGCATGAGCGTCCTGCTCGCACTCGCAGCGAGGGCCATCTCGATGGCCATCTCGCTCGTCTGCGGCGTCCTGACCGTCCGCCTCATCATCGGCGGCGCCGGCGTCGAGTACTACGCGCTGTACACCCTGGTCGCATCGCTGCCCGGTCTCATCGCGTTCTCCGACCTCGGGTCCGGCGCGGTGCTGGTGAACAGCATCGCGGTGAGCGACACCCCCCGCGAGGACCGGGTGATCCGGGCGCAGCTCACCACGGTCGGCCGCATCATGGTCGGTTTCGCCGGCTCCGGCATGGTCCTCAACGCGATCCTCTACCTCACCGGCGCGTGGCGGGCGATCCTCGGCGACGCCGGCACGATCCCCGGCGCTGATCTCGCCGCCTTCATCTCGCTGACCGTCTTCTGCCTCGGCATCCCCCTTGGCATCTGGCAGCGGGTGCTGCTCGGCCTGCACAAGAACCACTGGATCATCCTCATCCAGGCGGCTCAGGGGCCGCTCAACCTGCTGCTGGTCTGGCTGCTCGTGTCGTTCGCCCCGCCGTCGGCAGGGACCTTCCTCGCGCTGTCGTCGATGGTGTCCGGATTCGCGATCGCCGCCGCGGGTTTCGGCTTCGCGCTCGGCGCGCTCTCGCCGCTGCTCCGCCGCGCGATGCGCGACATCCCCAGGGTGCGCAGCGTGCCAGGTGTGCGGGTCATGCACATCGGCTGGCCGATGCTCGTGCAGCTGATCTCGGCGCCGCTCTCGGTCGCACTGCTGCGGTACATCCTCGCCCAGTCGGGCACGACGCACGAGGTCGCGGAGTACGGCGCGGTCGGCCAGGTGTTCTTCGCGATCAACGGCGTCGTCGCAGCCGGCGGACTCGCACTGTGGCCGCTGTTCACCCGTTCCCGCGCACGCGGCACGCTGACCAGAGGGCCGTACGCGATCGCCGCGCTCTTCGCCGCAGGTGCCGCAGTGATCTGCGCCACCGTCTGGGCGGTCTCCCCCTGGCTGTTCGGGTTCATCACCAACGACTCACTCGAGGTCTCGAGCGCCACCGTGATCGCGTTCGGCCTCATGGTCGTCTGCCAGGCCGCGCTGTATCCGCTCGGGATGTTCCTGATGGATGAGGCCGGCATCCGCTTCCAGATGATCCCGGTCGCCCTGATGACGATCTCCACGATCGTGCTCGCACTGCTGATCACCCCGTCGCTCGGGGCAGGCGGCCCGGTGCTCGCGAACGCGGCGTCCGTGCTCGTCTTCCAGGTCGTGCCGTTCGCGATCTACATCGCGCGACACCGCGATCGCCTCATGGGCGCGTCGCCGGGCCCCGAAGACGGCGCGACGTGAGAGTCCTCGCCGCAGTCGTCTGCGTGATCCTGGCGGCCAGGATCACGCTGCTCCAGGGCGTGACCGCCGGCATCGTGATCAGCATCCTGCTGCTGCCGGTCTGGGTGGTGACGCTCTGGCGTCACCGCGGCGGATCGGCCATCGTGACGCTCGGCGGCCTCGCCATCGTCAGCGGAATCGTGCTGACGGACTTCTTCGCCGGGGATCATCCGACCAGTGACTCGATGATGCAGCAGAACACCTTCTCGCTCATCAGCGTGATCGGCGGAATCGGCGTCGTGGTGTGGGTGCGCAGTCTGCTCGGCAATGCCGCGACCGCGCTCTGGTACGGCGTCGGGCTGATGGTCGGGGTCGTCTTCCACGGTCTCGACATGGACAACGTCTGGAAGTTCGACCTGTCGGTTCCTGCGACGGTGATCGTCCTGGCCCTGTGCATGATGAGCCGCCGCCCCTGGGTGGAGATGATCGCGCTGCTGCTCCTCGCCGTGGTCTCCGCCTTGAACGACTCCCGCTCAGCCGGTTCCATGCTGCTGGTGGCGGCAGCGCTCGTGGTCTGGCAGTCCCTCGGCTCGAGACTGGCGAAGAGCTCAACCACCGTGCGGACGCTCGCCGTCTTCGGGTTCACGGCCGTGATCGGCTACGCCGCGTTGCAGGCGTTCATCCTCGAGGGGTGGTTCGGCAAGGCAGCGGCGGTGCGCTCCGAGGCGCAGATCGCGCAGTCCGGCTCGCTCCTGCTCGGCGGTCGTCCTGAGCTCGGCGCATCCACCGAGCTCATCGCTGCGAACCCGCTCGGCCTCGGCTCCGGCACTCTCGCGAACGGCATCGATCTGCTCATCGCCAAGACCGGCATGGCACGCCTCAACTACGACCCGAACAACGGCTACGTCGAGAAGTACATGTTCGGCAACGGCTTCGAGGTGCACTCGATGCTCGGCGACCTGTGGATCCGCTTCGGGCTCTTCGGGGCCGCGATGCTCATCGTCGCGCTCGTGATCATCACGCTCGGCACGGCAGGGCAGGTCGCGAAACGGGCGGCGAGCGGACTGATGATCTTCCTCGCGATCCAGGTCTTCTGGGATTCCCTGTTCGCACCGTTCTTCTCCACGTCGATCTCGACGCTCGTGCTGGGGGTCGCACTCGCCATGGTGCCGCGAACCCGCAAGGATGCCGCAGTCGTCTCCGACCCGGACTTCGTGAGCTTCGCACGCTGACGGTCTGACGCTCGCATCCCGGAGGAACGACGGGATGGTCCGCGGACGACGGATGACCTCGGAACGGCGGATGCAGGGAAGCGCCGCGTCGCAGCATCCGCGCTGCTCCACCGAGAGATACCCGGAACGACGAAGCCGGGAGCCCGCATCTGCGGACTCCCGGCTTCGTCGTGTCTGATCGATCAGCCTCAGGGCTTGGTGACGCTCAGGTCATCCCAGCGGAAGACCGTCGAGGGCAGCGTCGAGGCGGAGGACACCGTGTTCATCAGGCCGACGGTTCCGGTGGCCTGCATGGCCGCCGTGGTGTCGGTCGCGGTGACCTGCCAGCTGGCCGGCTCGGCATCCGTCGCCACCCAGACCTTCGCGCCGAGGGTCGTCGGGCTGGTACCGGTGACCGAGAGTGCCACGTTCAGCACGGTCCCCGGCGTGTAGGTGAACCCGGGCATCAGGTACGAACCCAATGCCACCTCGTCGCGCAGCAGGTAGAGTCGCACGCCGCCGCCGACCTCGAACCGCACGCGGGTCGAGTAGTTGGATGCGCCGACCTGGCGGCCGATGACGGTCGCCGTCGCTGCACCACCGGCCACGGAGGCGTCGGTCGAGATGGAGACCCGCACGAGCGCGTCGGTCGCCGTCACGCCCAGCCGCGCGATCCTGGTGGAGGAGGGCGTGAGCGTCGCGACGCCCTTGCCGTCCGCCACGCTGTAGGCCGCCGCACCGTTCTGGAGCGTCCAGGCACCGCCGATGTCGGCGGAGCCCCAGCTCCCGGCTGCTGCCGTCCGCGCGAACGCGTCGGCTGCCAGCGCGGTGGCGGCCGGAGGCGCCGTGACCGTGACCTGCTTCGTGATCGACGTCGTCGCGCCGGTGTTGTCGGTCACCGTGAGGATGACGTCGAACGTGCCGGCCGCCGTGTAGGCGTGCGTCGCGGTCGCGCCGGTCGCAGTGCCGCCGTCGCCGAAGGTCCAGGCGTAGGACTGGATCGTGCCGTCGGGATCTGTGGATGCCGATCCGTCGACCGACACGGAGAGTCCGGTGGCCGTCGGCGTGAACGCCGCGACCGGTGCCTGGTTCGGTGCCGGAGCGACCGTGACCGTAGACGTCTTCGTCGCCACGCCGCCGCGATCATCCGTCACGGTGAGCGTCACCGAGTAGGTGCCCGCTGCCGCGTAGGTGTGCGATGCCGTCGCGCCGGTCGCGTTGCCGCCGTCGCCGAAGGTCCAGGCGTACGACTGGATCGTGCCGTCGGGATCGGTGGATGCCGATCCGTCGACCGAGACCTTGAGGCCTGCAGCCGTGGGCGTGAAGGCCGCCGTCGGAAGCTGGTTGGCCGCCGTCGGTGCCGTCGGATCCACGACGGTGAAGGAACGCAGGTTCATCGTCGCCGTCGGCGTGGCGGAGGTGCCACCGAGGTACGCGGTCAGACCGACGGAGCCGGCAGCCTGCAGCGCGGCAGTGGTGTCGGTGCCCGACAGCTGCCATGCGGTCGGCTCGGCATCGGCGGAGCGCCAGACCTTCGCCCGGATGGTCGTCGGCGAGGTGCCGGTGACCTGCAGACGGACCGAGAGCTCGGTGCCAGCGGTGTAGGTGCCAGGAAGCACGTACGAGGCGCCGATCGCGGTCTCACCGCGCAGGATGTAGAGCCGCATCGTGTTGCCGGCCTCGAAGCGCACTCGTGCCGAGTAGTTGTCCGCGCCGACCTGACGGCCGAACATCGTCCACGAGTACCCTGCACCGGTGCGGTCGACCGCGAACTTGGCCGTCGTGTCGGTGTTCAGCGACGAGACCGAGTTCAGCCGCGCGCCGCGGGTGTCGTAGATGTTGGTGACGATCTGGCCCGACGTCCCGTTGGCCGAGAAGCTCGCCGCTCCTCCGGACGTGGTCCACGCTCCGCCCTGGTCGGCGGTCCCCCACCCGGAGGCGACGGTGCGCTGGAACTTGTCGCTCGCGAGCACCGTGAACTTCGGCGGCTCGACCGCAGTGACCTGCTTCGTCGCCGTCGCCGTGCCACCGCGGTTGTCGGTGACGGTCACCGTGACGGTGTACGCACCGCCCGCCGCGTAGTCATGCGTCGTCGTGGGCGTGGTCGTCGTCGCAGTGACGGTGTCGCCGAAGTTCCAGGCGTAGGAGACGATCTGGCCGTCGGAGTCGGCGGATGCCGAGGCATCCAGCGAAGCCGTCAGGTTGGCGATCGTCGCAGTCAGCGCCGCGGTCGGCAGGACGTTCGGCGCGAGCGCCGCAGTCACCTGCCGGGTCGTGGTCGCGCTGCCGCCGCGGTCGTCGGTCACCGTCAACGTCACGGTGTACTCGCCAGGCGTCGTGTAGGCGTGGGTCGCGGTCTTGCCGGTGGCGAGTGCCCCGTCGCCGAACGACCACGAGTAGGTCGCGAGCGTGCCGTCGGAGTCGGTGGATGCCGAGGCATCGACCGCGACGCTCATGTGCGTCGCAACTGCGTCGAATGCGGCGGTCGGCAGCACGTTCGCCGCCTGCACCGTGATCGGCTGTGTGATGCTCGCGGTCGCGCCGCGGTCATCCGTCACCGTGAGCTTCACGTCGTAGGTGCCGCCGGTCGCGTAGGTGTGCGCAGCCGTCGGTCCGTCCGTCGAGGTGGCTCCGTCGCCGAAGGTCCACTTGTACGAGGCGATCGCACCGTCGGTGTCGACCGAGGTCGATGCGTCGAATGCCACGGCGAGATCGGTCGGCACGCTGCTGAATGCGGCGGTCGGAGCCTGGTTCACCGAGCCGAAGGCGCCGAGCTGGTAGTGCTCGCTCACCTGCGTCGCGGTGAGCGGGGTGCCGTAGACCGCGACCTCGTCGATCGTGCCGGTGAACGTGGTCGCGCCGGCCCAGCCGCTGTCGTTGCCGACTCGCCAGTATCCGCTGTAGTCCTGAGCGACGGTGTTCGCGTTCGTGCCGACGAGCGCGCCGTCGACGTAGAACGCCATCCCGTCACTCGACAGCGAGCCGACGACATGGTGCCACTGGCCGTCGTTCAGCGCACCCGTTGTGGTGATCGTGTACGGCGCGTTGTTCCAGACACCGAAGTTGAGCTTGCCGTCGGTCGTCATGTAGATGTGACGATCGTTGCTGCTGCTCAGGCCGGTGTTGCTGTCGCCGAAGCCGACGATCTTGCCACCGGCAGTGGAGGTGGTCTTGAACCAGGCCTCCGTCGAGAAGACCTGCGGGGCCACGTACTGCTTCGTGCCGGCGAGCCGGACCGTGGTCGAACTCGTGGTCGGCGCCCAGCGGACCGCCTTGTTCGAGACGCCCGAGATCGCGCCGGTCTGGTTCTTGACCAGGACGCTCGTGCTTCCCGTGTAGGTGCCGGTGGAGTTGTTCATGCCGGAGTCCGCGGCGGAGGTGCCGGTGCCGGTCTCGTTCAGCCGCCAGAACAGCGTCGGGTCGAGTGCGAACACCGACTTGCCGTAGTCGTCCGCAGGCGCCGGCGGCAGCGCACTGGTGCGGCCGCTGGCGATGCGGTGCGCGTCGATCTCGTTGCGGGTCAGCGCCCGGTCGTACACGGCGACGTTCGCGATCGAACCGCTCAGGTACGAGCTCGTGCCGATGTTCGGCCAGGAGCCGAGGTTGTCGCCGCCGATGCGCCAGTACCCCACGTAGTCCTGCGCCGAGGTCGTGTCGGTGCGCTCACCGATCTTGACGCCGTCGACCCAGAGCACCTGGCCCTTCGAGCTCAGCGACGCCACCACGTGGTGCCACTGGTTGTCGTTGAAGCCGGTGCCGCTCGTCACGGTGCGGGTCGCGCCGGGGTACACGCCGAAGGTGACGCGTCCCGAGTTGTCGAGGTACACCTGACGGTCGTAGCTGCCGGAGTTGCCGGTCGCGCTCGAACCGAAGCCGACGATCTTGCCGCCGCGGGTGCTGTTCGTCTTGAACCAGGCCTCGACCGTGAAGGTCTGCGGTCCCGCCGTGGCGGTGGTGGTGCCGGCCGACGAGCCGCTGCTGCCGCTGAAGGTGGTCGCCGAGCCGGGCGTGACCGGACCGGCCGTGCCACGGGTCCCGTTGGCGACCGCGAGGTCGCTGCCGCCTGCCCAGTCGTACCCGGCGGTGCCGGTGGCCTCGTTCAGGGGCCAGTAGTCCACGGCACCACTGGCGAGGACAGCCTCGTCATAAGCGGTCGAGACGCCTGCCGCGGCGGTCGTCACCGGCGTCCAGTCGCTCTGCGTGCTGTTGCCGTAGGCATCGATCGCCTTGATCCGATAGTTGTAGGTGGTTCCGGGAACAGCCGTGGAGTCGCGGTACGACATCGCGGGCCTGGTCCAGAAGTTCGAGAGCTGGTCGGTCTCGTAGAGGGGCGTCGTCATGCCCTTGTCCTGACGGAAGACCTGGTAGTGCAGGCTCTGGTTGTCGCGATCGTAGTTCGCGCTCCAGGACAGACGGTTGACACCGGTCTGGAACGACGTGGCGCTGAGCGTCCACGCGCCGCCCTGGACCTGCGGTCCCTGCTTGTTCGGTGCGACGTTCTTCTTCGCGAAGCGGACGATGCCCTGCTGGGATGCGCCGTTCACCTTGAGGAACTCGCCGCCGACGAGCAGGTAGTCACCGGAGGAGCTCACCTGCCACGGTCCCTGGGACTGGCCGGTGTAGGTTCCGGGCACGTACTCCGGGTACCACTGCAGCAGATCGCCTGCGGGCTGGCCGGCGAAGTTGCGGTAGCCCTGCGTGTCGTTGGTGATCAGCTTGCCGCTCGCAGCCTTCGAGAAGGCGAGCGAGTGCTTGTAGGAGCGCGGGTTCGTCTCGGGGAAGCCGCTCACATTGCCGCAGTAGTGCGGGTGTCCGACCACGTAGATCGCGTCGCCGACGGGAGCGACGTCATAGCTGTCGCCGTGGCAGTCCTCCATCCACTGCAGGCTGCCGTCGCTCCAGCTCGCGCGGAAGGCGCCCTCGAAGCCGTCCTGCGAGGTTCCGCCGTAGTCGAAGCCGGTGCCGTAGACGCTGTCACCGTCGGAGGACAGCGAGTACATGGCTGCCACAGTGCCGGCGTTGCGCAGCACGCTGTTCATCGCCCACGGGAGCAGCGAGCCGACGCTCGCGTCGAGTGCCGTGATGCCGCGGCCGGGGTTGGTGGAGCCGTTGACCGAGGTGAAGGATCCGGCGATGACGACCTTGGACTGGTCAGGGGAGATGACGACGCCCTTCGCGCCGTACCCGCCCTGCACATCGGCCGTGAACGGCGTGACTGCACCCGTCGCCGTCGAGACGGCAGCGACCTTGGTGCGCTGCGTGCCGTTGATCGTCGTGAACTCTCCGGCGAGGTAGACCGTGGAGTCCGTCAGCGCGATCGAGTCGATGCGGCCGTTCGCCTCGGGCGCCCAGGAGGTGATGAGCGCGCCGGTGGCGGTGTCGAACGCGGCGACGCGGTAGCGCCAGGCGCCGGCGGCCTGCGAGAACATGCCGGCGACGTAGATGCGCGATCCGTCTGCGGACTTCTTGATGTCGAGGACGGTGCCGTTGGTGCCGGGGTTCCACGAAGAGATCAGGTTGCCGGTGGTGAGGTCGTAGGCGAGGAGGTTCGCGCGAGGCGTCTCGTTCGACCCGAGCGGCGACCCTGCCGGACGAGCCTTGGCGAAGCTGCCACCGACGTAGACGGTGTTGCCGACGACTTCCTGCGCGTAGACGACACCGTCGATCTGCACGGTCGGCAGCGCATCCGCGGCGAACGTCTCCGGCGTGCCTGCAGCCGGCGTCGTGTCGGCGACGGCTGCGACCGGAACGGTCAGCGCACCGACGATGAGCGCCAAGGCTGCAGCGACTGCGCCCATCAGCTTCACGCCACGACGGCCGCGGTGCTCGAGCTTGTCGGCCGTCTCAGAACGGCCACCCCAATAGATGTGCACTGTTTCTCCCCAGAGTTGCACTGCGCGCATGAGAAGCGACGCATAAATGAAGGCCGTCCCCCATAGACGACCTTTCCCCTGCGCTGATCCTAGGGCAAACCCGGAACATCAGCAAGAAGAAATGTGCAACTCGCGAGGCAGGCCCGTTCCGCCCCCTCCGCCGAGCCCTCAGCCGACCGTGCCGCGGAAGACGAACGCGGGCTGACCGGCGCGATAGTCGAGCGTCACGGTCACGTCGCCGCGCTGGTTCTCGGGGATGCTGTACACGTACACGCCGTCGGTCGAGTCTCCGACTGCGAGCGTGCCCTCGAACGGTGCGGCACCGGGCTTGACGAGGCCGCCGGCCGGGGTCAGCGCCTCGCCGATGTAGGCGTTCACCGCGATGAGCCCGAGGTCGATCGGCGCATCCGTGTCATTCGTCAGCCGCAGCGTGAACTGCACAGCGGGACCCGCGATCTCGCCGGCCTGCACTGCCTCGCCCTGGACTGCCTTCATCGCGGTGATCCGGGCGACGAGGCCCTCGCCGTTGTCGGACGGCTGGTCCGGGGCGACCGGGGCGAGCTCCGGCATGGTGCCTGGCGTCGCCGAAGGATCCGGGGTCGGCTGCGCGCTCGGATCCGCGCTCTCCGCCGGAGCCGAGGAGGATGCCGACGGCGACGGGCCGGCGGTCGGTGTGCCGCCCTCCGAGGAGTCTGCAGTGACAGCGAAGTACACGATGACGGCGATGACGATCGCGATCACCGCGGCGAGCGCGATCCAGAGCCAGGTCTTGCGACGACTGCCCTGCACTGATCCGTCCGGTTCTCCGACCATGATCGTCCCCTCTGCGCCCCACGCCGCCGTGATGTCGACGGATGCCGTGATTCTATCGGACGGCCACGATCACTGATCGAGCTGTCAGGACGCCTGCCGCGCGATGCGCCGGCCGTCGCGCCACCCACGCCACACCGCGCTCAGCGGACGCCATGGTCGAAGCAGTTGCCGCCTGCCACCGCGGAGGAGCACCTCGCGCGCCGCGGTCGCCGATCCGGCATCCCACCGGCGCACGGTCTCGGCATCGAGCAGCTTCTGCGCCAGCAGCATCCGATTCCTGATGTTGTAGTAGTAATACAGCGGCGACTTGGCATGCACGTCTGGGTCGCCGATTCCCTGCGTTCCGCCTTCGTCGTGGATGGCCTTGGCCTGCTCAACGAGCACCAGCCGCCCGCCGGCATCCTCGATCCGCAGGGAGAAGTCGACGTCCTCCCAGTAGAGGAAGTACTCCTCGTCGAACCCGTCGACCGACGCCCATGCCGCGTCGTTGATCATCAGCGCGGCCCCGGTGAGCCACCGGCGCGTGACTGCATCGGGATGCCGGTGCGCCCAGGCCCGTCCGTGCGTCGCACCATCCTGCAGATCGAGCACATGACCGGCCGACCACACCCGCCCTGCACCGTCCTCGACCAGGGGCGCTGCGACCACCGATTCCGCGGTGTCGACCTCCTCGAGCAGGAGATGCGTCGCCTCCGCGCCGATCGAGGCATCCGGGTTGAGCAGCAGGAAGCGAGTCCTGCCATCGGCGCGCGCGGCCTCGACGCCGCGGTTCACGCCGCCACCGAATCCGAGGTTGTCACGCTGCGGCAGCGCGACCCAGCCCTCGCGCTCGGCCAGCTCGCCGACGGCGCTGGCTTCCTCGGCCGTCGTGCGGTTGTCGACGACGTACACGGACGCATCAGGGAGCGCCCGGCTCGTCGCGACGAGGTTCAGCTCGAGGAGCGCGGATGACCCGTAGTTGACGACGATGATCGCCAGCGTCGACTCATCCGGCATTCGGGGCTCCGCTCCCGAGGCTGCGCATGGCGCGGAACCAGCGGACGGCCGCGAGCAGGCAGAATGCGGCGGCGGCGGCGAAGAAGAACGCGTAGGCGACGGCGAAGACGCTCGCCCAGCCCCACAGCACGTAGACGAAGCAGACCACACCGTAGTCGACCGGCAGCAGGATGACGGAGCGCAGGGCTCCGCCGCCGCCGGCCTGCGCGGAGGAGGCGATGCCCTTCGACGACTTCAGGAGGTCGTTCAGGATCATGCCGAAGAAGGTCGCCGTCGCGACCACCGCGAAGGCGAGCGGCACCAGCAGGTACGGGGTGGGCAGATCCGTGAAGCGGAAGAGACCGATCGCAGTGGCGATCGGCAGCGAGACGATCTTGATGGCGTCGATGAAGTGATCGAGCCACTCCCCGGCGAGCGACCCGCCACCGCGCAGTCGCGCGACCTGCCCGTCGGCCGAGTCGAGTGCGTAGCCGATCGCGAGGAGCAGCCAGACGAGGAATCCGGTCCACCAGGCCGGTGTCGCCAGAGCCAGCACGAGGATGCCGGAGAACGTGAAGACGGCGCTCACCGCGGTGACGCCGTTCGGCGACAGGCCGATGCGATAGGCGATGGCCGCGAACACCCGTCCGACCGGACGGTTCACGTAGACGCTGTAGGCGGGGGCGCCCTTCGCGCGACCCTTCTGCGCGGAAGACAGGCGCCGCATCGAATCAGCAAAACTCTCCGTGGCCATTCGGCGTGTCCCCTCCGTCGAACCCCGAAGAAAAGGGGCCTCATCCACCAGATAGAGTATGCCTTGCCGAGGGGGCACGCATCTGGGGAGCGTCGCTGACGTCTCGGCGAAGGGGAGGACCACTGCAATGACCCTTGTCGACCCTCCGAACGGAACCGCTCGGCCACGCGTTCTCATCAGCGCGTACGCCTGCGGTCCCGATCAGGGACCGGAGGCCACCGCCGGCTGGGCGCTCGCACGCGCCGCCGCGGAGACCGGCGACGTCTGGATCCTCACCCGTGAGCGCTTCCGCGAGTCGCTGTCGGCGGCGCTCGCAGCATCGCCGGAGCTCGCGGCGAGGGTGACGGTCGTGCACATCGATCTGCCGGCCCGCGTGATGCGCCTGAAGCGGCGAGGGTGGGACCTCTACTGGTACTACGCGCTGTGGCAGCGCCTGGCAGGGAAGACCGCGGCCCGGCTGCACGCCGACATCTCGTTCGACGTCGCGCATCACGTCAGCTTCGCGAACGACTGGCTGCCGTGCGGCATCTCGACGCTCGACGTGCCGGTCGTCTGGGGCCCCGTCGGCGGCGCCAGCCGCGTCCCGATCAGGGCGCTGAGCCGCTGGCTCGGTGTGCGCGGTACCGCGACCGAACTCGCACGCAACGCACTCACCGCACTCCCCCGCGCGCTCTGGGGCGACGCGACCGCACGGCGCGCAGCGCTGGTCGTCGCGCAGAACCCCGACGTCGCGCATCGATTCCGCCGGGCGAAGCGTGTCGTCATCGAGCCGAATGCGGCGTTCGCCGCGGAGATCCCGCCGCACCGCGGGAGCGACGCAGGGCGCACCGCGGTCTTCGCCGGGCGACTCCTGGCCTGGAAGGGCGCTGCGCTCGCGATCGAGACCATCTCGCGGCCGGCCGCCGACGGGTGGCGACTGCTCATCCTCGGCGAGGGCTATGAGCGCGCGCGCCTGCAGCGGCTCGTGAAGACACTCGGCGTGGGCGACCGCGTCGAGTTCCTCGGGCATCTGCCCCGCGAGGAGACGCTGGACACCCTCGCGGCATCCGATGCCCTGCTCTTCCCGTCCATGCACGACCAGGCCGGATGGATCGTCGGCGAGGCGAGTGCGATGGGACTCCCGGTGGTGTGCCTCGACCTTGGCGGACCGCCGACGCTCGCCGACGTCAACGCCCGCGTGGTCGAAGCGGATGCGCCGGACCTTCCCGACCGCCTCGCCGAGACGCTGCGCGACTCCTCGACCACACCCGGTCGACCGCACCGACGGTGGGCCGAGGACCGGCTGCCGGCGATCGTCGGCGACTGGTACACGACCGCGATGAGCGGACGGCGACGCCCGCTCGCGGTGATGGAGTCGCTCACGCGACTGCGCCCGACCACCAACCCCTACCTCGTGCAGCTCTGCGAGGCACTCGACCGCACGCCCGGCATCGACCTCTTCTTCTTCAGCTGGAAGCGCGCCATCCTCGGCCGCCTCGACGTGCTGCACGTGCACTGGCCCGAACTCCTCGTGGGCGGTCACCGCCTGTCCGGCCGGATCGCTCGACGGATCCTGGCCGCGGTGTTCCTCGTCAGGGCGCGCCTGACCGGCGTCGCGATCGTGCGGACGCTGCACAACCTCGAGCGTCCGTCCGACATGGCGAGGATCGACCTCGCACTGCTCGACGCGGTCGACCGCCTCACGACCCTCACGATCACGCTGAACGACGACACGCCCCTCCCTGAGGGCCATGCGCGGCGGACGATCCTCCACGGGCACTACCGTGACTGGTTCGCGTCGCACCCCACGCCGCCCGCGATCGAGGGCCGGATGGGGTACGTCGGACTGATCCGCCGGTACAAGGGCGTGGAGCAGCTGATCGAGGCGTTCAGTGCGCTGGATGCCGATGGGTCGAGCCTCTCGGTGGCCGGACGACCATCGACCGACGACCTGGAGGCCGAGCTGATCGGTCTCGCCGGCGACGACGAGCGGATCGAGTTCCACTTCCGCTTCCTCGACGACGCCGAGCTGGTGGCCCGGATCTCGGAAGCCGAGTTCATCGTGCTGCCGTACCGGCACATGCACAACTCCGGGACCGCGCTCGCGGCCCTCTCGGTCGGACGCGCGATCCTCGTACCCGACAACACGGTCAACCGGGCGCTGGCGGTCGAGGTCGGCGAGCGCTGGGTGCATCTCTTCGACGGCGAGCTGACCGACGCGGATCTGGCACGCGTGCGCACGGCTGTCTCGGCCGGCATCGACGGCTCCCCCGACCTCTCGCAGCGCGACTGGTCGGCGGTCGGCGCCGAGCACTCCAGGGCCTTCCACGCCGCGTCTGCGCTGCGGAAGGCACGTCGATGACCGGTGGCATCCGGATCGCGGTCGCGATCCCGACCTACCGTCGGCCCGAGCGTCTCACCAGCCTCCTCGCCGTGCTCCCAGCGCGCTTCGCGGAGCTCGATGAGCGCGACAGCGTCGACGTGTTCGTGATCGACAACGACCCGGACGGCAGTGCGCAGGATGCCGCGACGGCGCCGTCGCCCGGCATCCGGGTGACCTATGCTCCCGAGCCGACACCGGGGATCGCGGCGGCCCGGCAGCACGCGCTCGACGTGACGGGCGAGTACGACCTCCTCGCATTCATCGACGACGACGAGGTCCCTCGGGCGAACTGGCTCCGAGCACTCGTCGACACCTGGCGGCGCACGGGAGCTGCCGCCGTGGCCGGACACGTGCACACCGAGTTCCCCGCCGGCACCGATCCGTGGGTGCTGGCATCAGGGCTCTTCGCCCGTCCGCTCCGCAGCGATGGCCAATCACTCCCCGCCGCGGGTGCAGGCAACCTCCTGCTCGACCTGGAACAGGTGCGCGCTGCGGGGATCACCTTCGACACGTCGCTCGGCCTCTCCGGCGGCGAGGACACGCTCTTCACCCGTGCGATCGTGCGTGCCGGCGGCCGCGTCGTCGCCTGCCCCGCCTCGGTCGCCGAGGACGAGCTCGAGGTGGAGCGCGCGACTCGGCGCTTCGCCCTGGCTCGAGCGCGGCACCACGGCCAGACACAGTCGGTGATCGAGCTGCGCATGGCGCATGGCACTGCGGCGCGAGCACGATCGCGCGCGCGAAACCTGATCAAGGGCGTCGGCTGGTCTGCCCGAGGCACGGTGCGACGGGTGGTCGGGATGCTGTCCGACTCGCTCGAGCGTCGTGCCGGAGGAGCGCGTGACGTGCAGCGCGGCATCGGACTCGTGCAGGGAGCGCTCGGCGCAGCCGCGCCGGAGTACGCACGTGAGGCCCACCCCGGCGGTGGTGTCCGTCGAGTTCCTGGCGCGGTGCGCCGTATCGTGCGCGGCGTCTCGCCGGTGTTCCGCTCCGTCGTGGGCGTCAGCACCACTCGGAAGGTCGTCGTGCTCACGCTCGATGACGGCCCCGATCCGGCGTGGACCCCCGGCATCCTCGACGAGCTCGCTCGGCGCGGGGCGACAGCGACGTTCTTCGTGCTGCTCACCCGCACCAGTGCGCACCCCGACCTCCTCCGCCGGATCGCCGCCGAGGGGCACGAGATCGCGCTGCACGGGGCGGATCACCGACGGCTGACGTCGTATACCGGCGCCGATGCCCTGCGGATGCTCGACACCTCCCGCGCCGAGCTCGAGCGGCTGGCAGGGGTCCCGATCCGCTGGTACCGGCCCCCATACGGCGCGCTGAACCCGTCGGCCTGGCGCGCGGTCCGCCGCGCGGGCATGACGCCGGTGCTCTGGACGACCAGTGTGCTCGACGGACGCGACGCCGAGCATGCCGAACGCCTCGCCAGAGCGACGTCCGGCATCGAAGCGGGAGCCATCGTGCTCGCGCACGACTCCCGCGCGGGGGCAGCCGACGGTGTCGACGACCCCGAGATCGCGCCGTTCGACCGTGTGGCACTGATCTCCGACGTCCTCGACGAGTACGAGCGACGCGGGCTGCAGGCGGTTTCACTGGCGGATGCGCTGCGCGCAGGCCGGCTGCGCCGTCGGATGGTGCTCGTCGGCTGACGACGCCGCTGTGGCATCGTCAGCCGACGAGGTCAGCGGGCGGTCACCGGCGCGTGCGGCGCGCCGACCGCGCGGGTCTGCAGGGACACGCCCAGCAGGTCCGCGAGCTTCCCCGGCAGCGCCGAGGCACCGACGCCGGGGATCGCCGCCGTGAGCTGCCACGTTGTGGCATCCACGATCGGTGCACCTTCCGACAGCACCGATTTCGTGTCGTTGCCGGTCAGCGCCCGGAACTCCTCGATCGTGGTGATGCCACGGGTGCCGTTCGCGCCGTCAGCCCAGCACGCGAAGTTCGCGGGCGACGACGCGGACGACCGGTGGTACAGGTTCGCGTCCTGGCTGATCCCGAACTGGCTGCCGTTCCATCTGTTGGTCAGGTCCTGCACGAGCATCGGGCACGCCTGCCCGCCGTAGGAGAGGATGTTGTTGCGCACGACCACGTCGCTCGTGATCCACGGGATCAGCGAGCTGATGCTCAGGATCTCCTGGCGGCGTTCGTCCTGCATGTAGGTGATCGTCCGGCCATTGCCGACGATCGTGTTGTTCCAGATGTCGACGTCGCCGGAGTCGAAGACGAACACACCGCTGTTGCCGTTGCCGATGATGTAGTTGCCTGCGACCGTCGCGGTCTGGCTGAGCTCGATCTCGAGCCCCTCCCGGCCATTGCCCTCGAACACGTTGTTCGTGATGTTCAGCTTCGAGCTCGAGACGTCGAACCACAGGCCGGTGGAGCCCACGTTGTCGGAGATGATGCTGTCCGAGACGGTCACGTTCGACGCCCGCGACATCTTCACCCCGCCGGCGACCGGCGTGTAGTTGAACTTGGCGGCGTTGTTGCCGGTCACGAGCGAGTTCTCGAGCGTGAGGTTGTCGGCGTCGTTGACGGCGATACCGAGCAGGCCGTTGCCGGTGACCGTCAGGTTGCGGAGCGTCTTGTCATCGTTCCAGGCGAAGAGGCCGACCGTCGCGTTGTCGCGGATCACCATGTTCTCGAGGGTGAGCCCGTCGACCTCCGCACTCACAGCGCCCAGCATCGCCACGGTCGTGGCGTAGCGCTGCACGCCGATGCCGCGAACCGTGGTGCCCTCGCCCTGGATCTTCAGGGCCTTGGCGAGCGCGCTCGCCTCGACAGCGTGACCAGTCGGGTCGTTGCCGACGACGATCTGCTTCGCGCCCTGGTCGACGAAGAAGGTGCCCGCGGTGACCGCTGAACGGCTGCCGACCTGCGTCAGCCGCGCGCCGTCGAACCAGACCTGATCGGGGTGACCCGCGAGCGGGTTCGAGCCGTTGACCCACCAGCTGGTCTCATCCTGGCCAGCACTGAACGACACACGACTGTCGAAGAAGGTGCTCCACGGCGCCGCCCAGGTGCTTCCGGACTGCGACCAGCCGGTGACCGGCTTGGAGCCGTCGAGCCACACTGCCTCGCCGGGTGCGGACTGGATCGTCAGCTTCTTGAAGAAGGGCACCGAGACGCTCTCGCGGTACACGCCTGCGCGCAGCACGATCGTCGAGCCGCTGGGGGCTGCATCGATCGCCCGCTGCGCACCCGCCACCGGATTCGCCTTGGTTCCGCTGCCCGAGCTGCGCGTGCCGTCCGGCACGACGTAGATCGCGTCGGCGGGCGCGGGGTACGACGTCTGCCCGACCGGAATCGATCCGGCCGTGCCGCTGCCGGATGCCGGAGGAGTGACCGGCGGCGTCGTCGGCGGGGTGACCGGCGGCGTGGTCGGCGTCGGGGTGGGAGTGGGGGTCGGCTTCGGAGTCGGAGTCGGAGTCGGGGTCGGCTTCGGAGTCGGAGTGGCGGTCGGCGTCGGCGTCGGCGTCGGGGCGGTCGTCGGCTCCGGCGCGGTCGTCGGCTCAGGCGTGGGCTCCGTCGTCGGAGCGGGCGTGGGTTCCGGTGCCGCAGTGGGCTCCGGGACCGGCGTCGGCTCGGGAGCGGGCTGCAGGTCGTCCGAGTTCACGCTGAGCTCGTCGACGCTCACGGCCAGCGGCTGGTTGCCAGGCGACATGTACGTCTGGATGCCGGGCGTACCGGCGGTGCGCACGGCATCCGCTGATCCGTCCGTCACCTTCATCTGCCAGTCCGGCGTCTCCGTGCCGACGATCCAGGCACGCGCGCGCACCGTCACATCGTCGGTGCCGTCGGCCTCGATCTCCACCCGCACGGCGGCACCCGCAGGCACCTCGCCGATCAGGAGGAGGTCCTGCCGGATCACCGTCTGGGTGTCGTTCGCGTCGTAGCGGCCGATCGAGAGCACGCCGCGCGACTGGGTGTCGAGCCGGAATCGGGCGCCGTAGTAGCCGGAGTCGCTGTTGCGCGTCGTCACGATCGTCGTCGCGCCGTAGCCCGCGGTCGGCACCGCCGAGTAGCGGATCGTCGCACCGACGGTCGCATCGGTCGCCGTCGCGGTCGTCGCGACGTGGATGCTGCGGTGCCCACCACTGGTCGCGATCACACCGGCGTCGTCGCTCACGGAGACATCGGATGCGGGAGACGAGACGTAGCCGTCACCCCACCCTCCTGTCGTCGTGCGCGTGAACGTGTCGGTCCAGGTCTCGGAGCCATCGGCATCCGTCGTGGTCTGCGCCGCCGTGGAGGCGAGTGCGCTGCCGGGTTCGGGAACCGATGCATCAGCGGCAGCGGCTGCCGCCGACGGGACGGCGAGTGCGCCGATCACGAGCGCGACGGTCATCGCGGTCCAGATCGATCGAGGGGTGTGCGGACGGTTCGACGATCGCTGGGACGCGACCTGATGGAACGAAGTCATGTGGGGGAGCCCGGGCCTTTTCGTGAGGGATCGTGCTTCTGACAGCGAGCTCGGGCGATCCGTCACTATCGCGTCGGCGTCACCGATGCGACCGTGTTCTTGCGGGAACCACTCGAGTTCTGGTCCCTCCCCGCTGCGCACCATACCCCATGAAGCTGGAAAAGCTCCAGGTTCGTTACAGCTCGCCTGGTCGCATCGCCTCGGCGTCGATCGCCCGGATCACGCGCTGCGCTGCCGTGTCGGCTGGCGGCTCGCCTGCTGCGCCACGACGTCGCTTCGGCGCGTAGACCACCAGCGAATGGAACAGGAACCGGGCGAAGAACGCCACGACCAGCGTCACGCCGGTGGCCAGCACGCTGGAGATGTGCCAGGTCTCGACCATGAGCGCCATCACGGGGATGCGCACCGCCGCCTCGACGTTGTTGAACGTGAACGAGGTGGCGAATCGCACGCCGAGTCCGCGGGCGTCCGTGCGCATGTCGGCGAAGACGAATCGCTCCTGCAGCAGGAAGTTGCCGATGATGGTGACCTCGGCGCCGATGATCGCAGCCCAGATGTACGGCACGCCGATCAGAGTCAGCAGCCACATGATGCCGATGTTGGCCACCGCGCCGATCACGCCGATCATCGCGAAGAGCGACATCTTCCCGAAGCGCAGCCGCGCCAGGTGGGCGATGAAGGTGCCGCCCTGCCGCAGGCTCGCCTTGGACGTGCCGTGACGTCGCTCGCCGAACTCCATCGGGATCTCGGCGATGCGCAGATCGGTGCGCGCGAGGATCTCGAGCAGGATCTTGAACCCCTGCGGCTTGAGCGCCGCGACGTCGAGCCGCGCTCGGTCCACCAGGAAGAAGCCGGTCATCGGGTCGGTGCTGTTCGCGAGCCGGATCGGGAACATCGCCCTCGTCAGCCACGTCGCCGCACGCGAGACCCCGAAGCGCACCGCGGTGCCGAGCCCGCTCGTGTCCCCGCCGCCGACGTAGCGCGAGGCGGCGACCACGTCGGCATCCCCCGCCTCGTACCGTTCGAGGAGCGCGGGGAGCAGCTCAGGCGGATGCTGCAGATCGCCGTCCATCACGATGCAGACGTCGGATGCCGCGGCCGTCAGGCCCACCACGACCGCCCCACCGAGTCCGCCGGCGTTGTCGTCGCGGTGGATCACGCGGACCGGCAGCGCGGCACCGACGGCGACGCGTGCGACTTCGCTCGCGGTGTCATCCGTGCTGTCGTCGACGAACAGGATCTCCGCGTCGCGGCCGTGCAGTGCGGCGGCCGTGCGCGCCACGAGCTCCGCGACGTTGTCGCGTTCGTTGAAGGTCGGCACGATGACCGTGACCGCTGTCCCCACGCGCCGCCCTCCCCTGTGCTTCGGTCCGCGGCACCATCGTCCCACGGGATCCTGTGCCCTGAGAAACCGTCCGCCAGCGGCATCTCTCGATGATCGGGGACTCGCGCAGGGCGTGCTGGATCCGCTAGGCTGGCGCGATGCGGCTGTGGGAGTCGCTGGGTGGATGGGGATCCGCCTTCTGGGGAAGTACTGATCTGGGGAGATCATGGCTACGCGTATCGGCTATGCCGCTGGGGCATTCGACCTGTTCCATGTGGGACATCTGAACCTGCTCCGTCATGCCAAGCAGCACTGCGACGTTCTGATCGCCGGTGTCGTGAGCGACGAGATGCTCCGTCAGGTGAAGGGCATCGAGCCCGTCATCCCGACGTCTGAGCGCGCGGAGATCGTGAGTCACATCTCCTTCGTCGATGACGTCTACGTCGAGACGAGTCCGTCGAAGATGGACGCATGGGAAGACGTGCGGTTCACGCACTTCTTCAAAGGCGACGACTGGCGCGGCACCGATAAGGGCCTTCGTCTCGAGCGCGACTTCGCAGGGGTGGGTGTTGAGGTCGTGTACTTCCCGTACACCGCGCACACGTCGAGCTCATCGTTGCGTCGCGCCCTCGATGCGATCACCGCCGGGGCGAACGCGCCGGCACTGGTCGCAAGCCGTTGAACGCGGGCGTCGCGATCAGTTCGCGACGCCGAGCAGGCTGCGGGCCATACGTGCCACATGGGGCGGCGTGTGCGGCCCCAGCCAGACGGTCCAGTGAGCCGGCGGCTCGGTGCAGGTCCACTCGACGCACCAGGCGTGCACGGCGTTCGCCAGCCTCTCCCCCTTCGTGTGCACGCGAATCCCGTCACCGCGCACGAGCCATCGAACCTCGACCCCGTCGGGGACGTCGATGTGCCGGAACTGGATCCGGGCCGCGGCCTCGAAGACGATCGTCCCCTGCGCATCCCACGGCAGTCGAGCCGCGATACCGGCGATCGCCGCAGCATCCGCCGCGTCTCCTGCGATGAGGAACGGGCCTTCGATGCTGTCCCAGTCCGGGTCACTCAGATGCTCACACGCGCTCATGCCACCAGTATAGGTAAGGCTACCCTTAGCTTCAATCCTCGAATGCGCCCCACCCCCCCGGATGCTGCGGCCACGTCACTTCGACGCCGCTCCCGGTCAGCGGGCATACCCTTGATGCATGACCTCTCTCGACGCATCCACCATCACGATGTTCGGCGCCGACTGGTGCCGCGACTGCATCCGCACCAAGAAGCAGCTCGACGAGCTCGGTGTCGAGTACACCTACGTCGACCTCGTGGCCGAGCCCGACGCTGCCGATGTCGCCAAGGACATCTCGGGCCGCACGAACATCCCCGTGGTCGTCTACCCCGACTCCTCGCACCACGTCGAGCCGTCCAACGCCGACGTCGAGTCGAAGCTGCGCGAACTCTCCCTCATCTGAGACGGCATCGCGTCGATACACTGACGCGATGAGCACCGAGGCTCGGCCCGAGCGGGCATCCGTCCGGCTTCCTGCGCGCACGATCGCGCTCTACGCGATCGGCTCGGTCGGCACCGGCGGCTACGCGACGCTGCCAGGGCTGGTACTGACGTACTTCCTCACCGACAACCTCGGTGTCGCTGCGCTCGCCGCCGGCCTGATCGTGACCGCGGCGAAGATCTGGGATGTCGTGATCGATCCCCTGATCGGCGCAGCCTCCGACCGTCAGCTCGCGCGCACCGGCTCACGCCGCGGCTTCATGGTCACCGGCGCGTTCGCCCTGCCGGTGTTCTTCGCCATGACGTTCGCCGTGCCCCCGAGCTGGGGGCCGGTCGCCGGGGCGGCGGGCGTGCTGTTGGCGTTCCTCGGCACCGCGACCGCGTTCAGCCTGTTCCAGGTGCCGTATGTGGCGCTGCCAGCTGAGCTGACCGAGAGCTACGACCAGCGCACCAGACTGCTCGGGTGGCGGGTGGTCGTGCTCACGGCGGCGATCCTGCTGTTCGGCGCCGGTGGACCGGCGCTTCGCGAGGCCGGTTCCGATCAGGTGGCCGGGTATCTGCTGATGGGCGTGATCGCCGGGGTCGGCATCGGGATCGGCATGCTGATCGCCTCCAGGACAGCGGATGCCTCAGCCACGGCACCATCGGCGTCGGCGGCCGAGCCTGTCGGCATCCGCGAGCAGTATCTGTCCGGCTTTCGCGCGCTGCGCCGGAGTCAGCCGTTCCGGGCGCTGCTCGGTACCTTCCTGCTGCAGGCGCTCGCGACCGGCACGATGCTCGCCGGTGCGCAGTACGTCGCGACCTGGGTGCTGCGCTCGGAGGATGCGGTGACGCTGGTGTTCGTGGCGCTCGTCGGCCCAGCGCTGCTCGCCACGCCGGGCTGGACACTGATCGCCCGACGCCTGGGCAAGGAGCGGTCGTTCACGATCGCAAGCATCATCTTCGCGGTCGCCGCGGCATCCCTCACGCTCGCCATGTGGCAGCCCGGCGCCTGGATGTATGCCTCGATCGCGGTCGCCGGCATCGCCTACGCAGGCCTCCAGTCGCTGCCGATGGCGATGCTGCCAGACGTGATCTCGCACGACGAGCGGACGAGCAGCCGAGGGCAGGCCGGCACCTTCACCGGCGTCTGGACCGCCGGCGAGACCGTGGGGTTCGCGCTCGGCGCCACCGCGGTGTCGCTCATGCTGGCGGCGACGGGATACATCTCCACGGTCGCGGGCGCGACGGTCACGCAGCCCGACACCGCCGTCACCGGGATCGTGCTCAGCTTCAGCATCCTTCCCGCCCTGCTGATGCTCGCCAGCCTGCTTCCCCTGCACCGCTACCGGCTCCGCCGTTCCGACTTCCCGTGAGCGTCCTTCGCCGAGCGGCCCCTTTCTGTGCGAGCCACCCCCTTGTGCGCGTCGATAACGGGGTGGTTCGCACGCAAGGGGGTGGCTCGGCAAAGAGGGCAGGAGAGGGGCGGCATAAGCTGGGAGCCCGCCCGAAGGAGAGCAGATGACTTCCGTGACCACGCCGGCCGCATCGACAGAGCTCGAGGATGCCGAGACCGCCCGCCTCGATGCGGCGATCGCCGATCTGCACGTCGGCGCCCGCACCTGGGCTGCGCTCACGCTCGCGCAGCGCGTCACCCTGCTCCGTGCCGTGCGCACGAGCGTCACCGCGGCAGCCGAGGACTGGGCCACCACCGCCGCGGCGTCGAAGGGGCTCGATGCGCGGCATCCGCTCCGGGGCGAGGAGTGGCTCAGCGGCCCGTACAGCGTGCTCGGCGCGCTCGATGCGTCCATCGAGACGCTCTCGCGGCTGGCTCGCGGCGCCAACCCGCTCGATGGGATCACGGTCGACCGAGCCCCCGGCGGACGCACCCGCGTGCATGCATTCCCGCTCACGGGCATCGACCGCTTCCTGCTCTCCGGCTACACCGGCGAGGTCTGGCTCGAACCGGGCGTGACCCCGAACCAGGTGCGGGCGAGGGCGGGTCTCGCGCAGCGCACCCCGACCGAGTCGGGCGGCGTCGGCCTCGTGCTCGGCGCAGGCAACATCACCTCGATCCCGGTGCTCGATGTGCTCTACGAACTGCTCGCGCACAACCGCACCGCGCTGCTCAAGGTCAATCCGACCCAGGACTCGCTCGTGCCCATCTACAAGCGGGCGTTCGCACCGCTGATCGAGCCGGGCTTCGTGCGCATCGTGCGCGGCGGGCCGGCCGTCGGCAGCTACCTGACGGCCCATGCGGACATCGACCACGTGCACATCACCGGCTCGGCGGCAACCTTCGACACGATCGTCTGGGGTGCTTCGACAGGCTCAGCCGCGCAGAAGGCCGCGACCACCCGTCGACGCAACGAGCACCGGCCGCTGCTGCAGAAGCCGATCACGGCCGAGCTGGGCGGCGTCTCGCCGATCATCGTCGTCCCCGGCGAGTGGTCCAAGGCCGACCTCACCTATCACGCCGAGCACATCGCCACGATGCGGCTGCAGAACAGCGGGCACAACTGCATCGCAGGGCAGGTGGTGATCGTCTCCTCCGACTGGGCGCAGGCCGACGCCTTCCGCGCCGAGCTCCGCCGCGCCTACGCCAGCGCCCCCGAACGGTCGACCTGGTACCCGGGAGCACCGGCGCGCGTGCACAGCGCCACCGACGACTACCCCGATGCGCTCGTGCTCGGCGACCGCGTGCTGGTCGAGGTCGACGGCGACGACGATGCCACCGCGCTGCAGCGCACCGAGTACTTCGCTCCGGTCCTCGGGGTGGTCGCGGTCCAGGGCACCGGACAGGAGTTCCTCGATGCCGCCGTCGCGTACGCGAACGACCGGCTGCAGGGAACGCTCGGCGCGAACCTGCTCATCCACCCGGCGACGGAGCGCTCCCTCGGCGCAGGTTTCGAACGGGCGATCGCGGCGCTCCGGTACGGCTCGATCGCGATCAACGGCTGGACCGCGTTCGGGTTCATCACCCCGACGCTCACCTGGGGCGCGTTCCCCGGCAGCACGATCGAGGATGTCGGCAGCGGGATCGGCGTGGTGCACAACGCGCTCCTGCTCGACGACGTCGAGCGCTCCGTGATCCGCGGGCCCTTCCGACCGCTGCCCCGCTCGCTGCCGATCCTGAACGGCGGCGGCCGATTCACGATCCTGCCGAAGCCGCCGTGGTTCGTCTCGGCGCGCACCGGCGCAGTCGTGAGCGAGGGCCTGACCCGGTTCCGCGCGACCGGCGGCGTGCTCGGACTGGTCCGCACCCTGGCGCGGGCGCTGCGCGCCTGAGCCAGGAGCTCAGGTCAGCGGCGCTCCCCAGCGGCGCTCAGCCCAGTGGCGCTCAGCCCAGCGGCGCTCAGCCCAGCTGGTCCTCGCTGAGCGTGAACGCCTGCGCGCACACGTCGAGACCGTTCTGGAAGCCGTTCGCGAACCAGTACTGACGCTGGTCGCTCGAGCCGTGCGTCCAGCTCTCCGGGTTCACCATGCCGGACTGCGCCTGGATGTGGTCGTCGCCGACGGCGGCAGCCGCATTCAGCGCATCCCGGAGCTCCGCCTCGGTCGGCTTCACCAGGTACGGGTCGCCGTCGGCATCCGTCTGCTCCGAGATCCGCCCGATCCATGCGCCGGCGTAGCAGTCGGCCTGCAGCTCCATCCGCACGCCGTTGCTGCCTGGGCCGGTGCCGTTGTTCGGGTAGCTCGACATGGTGTCGGTGATGTTCTGGATGTGGTGCCCCCACTCATGCCCGACGATGTAGAGCTGGGCGAGATTGCCGGCGGATGCTCCGAACTGCTGCTGCATGAGCGAGAAGAACGTGGGGTCGACGTACACACCCTCGTCGGGCGGGCAGTAGAACGGGCCGACCGCGTTCGACGCCGTGCCGCACTGGGTCGAGGTGGCTTGGTCGACGACCACCATCTGCGGCTTCCGGTACCCCTCGACGTTGTCGGCCCAGAATGCGTCCAACGCGACCTGCGCGCCCGCCATGCGGCAGTCGACGTCCTCGTTCGCGTCCTGCCCGGTCGCGCATCCCTCGATCACCGAGCCGCCGTTCGATCCTGCGTCTCCTGGCTGCGTGCCACCGCCGAGCAGCGGAGTCAGGTCGATGCCGAGCAGCGGGCCTGCGATCAGTGCGATGATGCCGAGCACGCCGACGGCGCCGCCACCGGCGATCGCCGCGGTGCGTCCGCGACGACGCGTCGTGTTGCCGGAGAGATCGGCGTCGGGATTGAAGGTCATGAGACAGAGAGTACTCCGGCCCCCGGGAGGCGATCGGTCGTAGGCTCGGGGCATGACGACCACGATCACCCTCACCGGTGCCGGCGGACAGATCGGCTACGCCCTGCTCTTCCGGATCGCGGCAGGAGACATGCTCGGACCCGACGAGAAGGTGCGGCTGCGGCTGCTGGAGATCCCGCAGGGGCTCGGCGCCGCGGAGGGCGCGGCACTCGAGCTGCAGGACGGTGCCTTCGACCTGCTGGAGCACGTGGAGGTGACTGACGACCCGGCCGTGGGCTTCGACGGCACGGATCTCGCGCTGCTCGTCGGCGCCAGGCCGCGCGGACCAGGCATGGAGCGCGGCGACCTGCTCGCGGCCAACGCGGGGATCTTCGGACCGCAGGGCGCCGCGATCGCGGCGAACGCGGCACCCGGCGTGCGGGTCACGGTGGTCGGCAACCCGGCGAACACGAACGCCCTGATCGCAGCCGCATCCGCCGACGGCGTCCCAGCCGAGCGCTTCAGCGCCCTGACCCGGCTCGACGAGAACCGCGCTCGGGCGCAGCTCGCGCAGATCCTCGGCGTGCCCGTCTCCACGATCAGCCGGGTGCCGATCTGGGGCAACCACTCCGCGACGCAGTTCCCCGACGTCTCCCATGCCACCGTCGGGGGCGCGCCGGCCGTGGAGGCGCTGCGCGCGTTCGTCGACGACGTCCCGGACTGGCTCGACAGCATCTTCATCCCGCGGGTCGCCAAGCGCGGCGCCGAGATCATCCAGGTCCGAGGATCGTCGTCCGTGGCATCCGCCGCGAACGCGACGATCGAGCACGTGCGCGACTGGGTGCGGGGCACGGATGACTGGACCTCGGCCGCCGTCGTCTCGCACGGCGAGTACGGCGTGCCGGAGGGACTCATCTCCTCGTTCCCGGTGACCTCGATCGACGGCGAGTGGCGGATCGTCGAGGGGCTCGAGGTGAGCGACTGGGCTCGTCAGCGCATCGATGTCTCGGTGGCTGAGCTGCTCGGGGAGCGGGAGACCGTGCGGGAGCTCGGCCTGCTGTGAGCACGCTCGCAGCAGGGCTCCCGACAGGGCAGAATGGAGACGGAGGTGCGCGATGAGCGAGACGCTCGATCCGATGAAGGCGACAGCATCCGTCGATGATGCCCTGACCAGCCCGCTGCACCTGCCCCACGCGGCCGCCGAGTGCCCGAAGTGCTTCACCGAGCTGCAGCAGAACCGCGACTGGTGGCTCGCCCGTCCAGACGGCTCGCGTCTGGTCGGCCTCGTGGTCTCCCGCGAGGGCATGCCGTCCGTGGTCGAGCAGCGCGAGGACCTGACCCGCTTCGGCGTGCCGATCGCGGGTTTCCGTCACCCGGCGCCCGACGTCCTGGAGACCTGGAGCGACCGACTCACCCGCCTCATCTCGACGCTGGGTCGCGGTGACGTGCTGGTCGTCGCGAACATCACTGCACTGGGTCGGGATGCCGAAGAGGGCGCCCGCACGGTCTCGGATCTTCGTCGCCAGGGCGTGATGGTCAAGGTGCTGAATCACAACGCGCGGCACCTCGCCGACGCGATCCGCTGAAGGCCGGCTGGCTGAGCCGGGCGCGCTCAGTCGCTGTCGGAGTCGCTCGCGTTGCGCAGGGACTCGTCGTCGAGCAGCGGCAGATCGGCGCGGGTGACGACCTGCGAGGTCACGGCGTACTCGACCAGGCGGGCACGCCGGTTGGTCGCCAGCTTGCCGGGACCGCCGCGGAGCCCCTGCACGCCCATGCGGTCGAGCTTGTCGCACACGTTGTCGAGCTTGCGGTTGAACTTGCTCATCGTCCACCCGAGTCGCTTCGCCGCCGCGCTCGATGACGGCAGCTCGTTCATGCTCACGCCTTCGCGGAGCAGCATGGGTTCGGCGAGCGCCACCATCAGCTGTTTCTGCAACGGCGTGAAGCTGGCGGGCATGACGGTGGTCTCGCCACTCATCGAGGCCTCGACCTGACGGGAGACCTCGTACGGCGCCTGCTCGGTGTGCAGCGTGAGCTCATAGGTGACGGGGCCGGCGGTGAACACGATCACGCTGCGCTCGAACACGAGAGGCATCCGCGCGCCGGGCGACAGCCACGACTGCACGGCGCCGCCGGCGCTGGAGATCGTCGCCGCGAGGCGCACGCCGACGTTCGCCAGCCACCACAGCCCTTCGCGGTGCTGCAGCTCGAGGAAATGCCGATGCAGGTAGGGGTTGTCGTCGATCTCGAGATCGCCCTCGCGCCCGATGATGAACGGCCGGTCCACCGGCAGGTCATGCCATTCGCCGGCGAACTCGAGGCGGAGCGGCGATATCGCAGCCGCACCCATCGCGTCTCCGGATTCCAGCGCCACCTCAGCAGTCACATCGTTCACGTGTCGTACCCCCTGGCAACATCCTGCCATGCGGGAGCGCGATCAGATGCGGTAAGCGCCGGACTCGAAGTCGGCCAGGTTCCTTCTCGTGTAGGCGATGGTCGAGTCGAAGTATGCCTCGAACGAATCGAATGCATCGAGGATGCCCGAGGGATCCAGGGAGAGCACCTGGCTCGCGACCCGTCCTTCGACGACCGGCATCGCGGCGTACAACGGCATCTCGAGGTCCACAGCGATCGGCAGCAGCGTCGCCGCGGAGTACCCCTCGGCGACCGCCTGGGGCGGAGCGGATTCCATCCATGCCGTGAACACGTCACGGTGCTCGCCGGCTGCCAACTGCTCCACGCTCAGCAGGTCCTGCGTCTCGAAGAACGCGGGCCAGCCGTTCGCAGCCTCGAGGAACGACCGGTGGCCTGGATCCAGGGTCAGACCGGTGCCCGACTCGAACTGGTCCAGTCGCTCTGCCGGCGCTGCGACCGCCGGCAGGGTGTACGGGAAGATGCGATCGACGTCGAGAGCCGCGATGCGCTCTTTCACGCGCACCAGCTCGACGATTCGTGTGGGCCAGTCGGTCATCATTCCCTCACTATGAAGATCGTCGGATTGTGTCCCACCGGGTAGCGGTTGACCTGCCCGGCGAGGCTCGAGTTCACACGGCTAGTGTAGTCACCCCAGCCAGGAGGCTTGCCCTGCCCGACCCAGGTCGAATCGGGGACATGCGCTGCGACGCCCTGGTACGGCGTCCCCTCCGCTGCCGCCCGAAGACGCTCGAGGCGTGCCTCACGACGGGCTTCGCGAGCGATCTCCCCGGCGGTGCTCACGCGGCCGGAATCCGACAGCGAGCCGTCTGCGAGGTATTGGTTGCTTCGGTTCACGTAGTCATGGAACTGCGCGATCTCATCCGGGGTCGCGCCTTCAGGGACGTTGAACTCCACGGGACCGTCGCCACCCGGATTCGGCAGCTGCGGGCCATGCATCGGGCCGTCTCCCGGCGCGTCGAACTTGTCCTTGTCGCGGACCTGCCTGACCACATTGTCGAGGTGGTCGTTCATGTTGTCGGCGAGGCGGTGGAGCTTGTTCCTCGCGTGGGCCATGCCGTCGAGGACAGCCTCACGAGCCTGACGGATGATCGGCTTGATCGCACTCATCAGTCATCACCCCCGAAATCCAACGCCGAGAACTCAGCGAA
>Ga0160430_100073_pt1 | contig 96281 bp, 104 predicted proteins | sample HID1971I_E0MG_FD_108274 | JGI IMG/M metagenome (GOLD analysis project Ga0160430, IMG submission 108274) | Enriched millipede-associated microbial communities from UW Madison campus, WI, USA - HID1971I_E0 MG | ecosystem: Host-associated > Arthropoda: Insects > Digestive system > Unclassified ...
CGCTCGACGATGACCTTGCGCTGCTCGTTGCGAGCGATCTTGCTCTTCTTAGCCATTGATCAACGCTCCTCTCGGAATTCGACGTGCTGACGGATGACCGGGTCGTACTTCTTGAGCACGAGGCGGTCGGGGGTGTTGCGGCGGTTCTTCTTCGTCACGTACGTGTAACCCGTACCTGCCGTCGAACGCAGCTTGATGATCGGACGGACGTCCTGAGCCTTCTTGGCCATTAGAGCTTCACACCCTTCGCCTGGAGGTCCTTGACCACGTTCTCGATGCCGCGGACATCGATCACCTTGATGCCCTTGGCGGACACGTTGAGCGTGATCTTCCGACCGAGCGATGCGACGAAATAGGTCTTCTTCTGCACGTTCGGGTCGAAGCGGCGCTTCGTCCGGCGGTGCGAGTGCGAGACGTTGTGACCGAAACCGGGAACAGCTCCGGTCACCTGGCACACTGCTGCCATGATGGTGACTCCTTCTCTACCGTGAGGCCGGACGGCCTCACCCAAGATCCCTTGTCTGCACGCCATCCGACCCCTCGAGGCCTGACAGCATGCGAACTGCGCACAGGAGTGTGCGCAGACAAGGAGTCAGTTTAGCATGGCTCAGGACCCGGGCGTGTCGGGGGTCGGATGCTCCAGACCCGCCGCCTGCGCGCCTCTCCCCCAGCGGAACGGCGAGACGGTCGGGTCATCTGCGACCCAGAAGCGCCACGGGAACGCATCCGTCCCTGCGACGCCGGCGACACCGACGCGGGGTCCGGTCGCGATGTCGGCGAGCGGCTCCCCGAGCCAGAGCTCCGCGCTGGCGCCGCGCCACTCCTCGCCCGTCACCGCATCGATGCCGTCGTGGAGCGGATGCCGGAGACCGACGGCCTGACCGAGACGACCCGGCCCGCGCGCGAGGTCGCGGAGGGCGACGGCCGAAAGCGGCAGGGATGCTCCGCGGCGCCGCGCGGCGGCATCCGTCCCCTCCACCACCGAGCCGGCGCGCAGCAGGATTCCGCCCGCCTCGCCCTCGGGGCCGGCGACCACATTGACGCAGGAGTGGATGCCGTGGCTGAGGTACACGTACAGATGCCCCGGCTCACCCCACATCGTGGCGTTCCGCTCGGTGCGTCCCATGCGCGCGTGCGAACCCGGATCGGCCACCGGTCCGGTCCCTGAGCCGTGGTACGCCTCGACCTCGGTGATCCGCAGCCGCACCTCGACCGGCGCATCGCCCTCGTCACGTGGAGTCCGAGCGATCGTGCGCAGCTCGGCGCCGAGCAGCAGGGGCGCGACCTCGACCGGGAGCCCGCTCAGCTCGCCGCGCGTGGCCCGATGCAGCCCGGAGCCACCCACCTCAGAACCGCGGCGCCGTCTGGCACCACGACGCGTCGAAGCCGGTGAGTGCGACGATCTCGTCGCCGGTCCGCAGGTCGATCAGATGCGTCTCCATGTTCTGCGGCAGCGGCAGCAGCATCCCGTCGTAGGGGTTGTTCGCGAGGTTCGGAGCGATCACGACCGCGGCGTACTGTCCGCTCGGCGAGGCGCAGGCCTGCAGGATCGAGTCGGTCGCGCCGACCTCGACGAGCGGCTCGGCCTCCCCGTCGTCGCCGACCCGGATGATCGCCTGCCCCTGGGGGATGCCGTTCTCGTCTCGAGAGACGACGTGACGCAGCGTTCCGCCCGGGAACGGCGTGATCGTGCTGGCGACGCCGTAATCGGGATCGGATGCCGCGAGCGGCACCTCTGACCCGTCGGTGAGGTTCAGCTCGACGACCGCGCCGTCGAGACGCTCGATGATCGCGGTGTACGTGCCGCGGGAGACGCCCTGGATGTTCGCCGCCAGTCCGAGCGACTGCACGCCCGCATCGGTGGAGCGGTCGAGAAGCGAGAGGGCGCCGTCGAAGTCGATGAACAGCACGGCCGAGCTGTCCGGCACGAACTGCCAGGCGAAGACACTCGCCTCGACACCGGCGACCTCGGTCACCTGCGGCTCATCGTCGCCCGTCAGCGACTGCGTCACCAGCACGCTCGCGCGGCCCTCGGTGTCGCTGAGCTCGACATCGGAGTAGCTGTATCCTACGAGCCCACCGCGCTCAGACACCTGGATCGCGCCCACGTATCCCGTGCCGGGCAACGGCAGCTCGCGCTGATCCGAGCCATCGCGGTTCATCACGAGCAGCGTCGAGCCGTCGTCACCGCCGACTGCGACGACGAGCTTCGTCGACGTCGCGCGGAAGTCGTTGATCTCGGGGGCGGCGAACACCGGCACGGCTTTCTCACCCGTGAGGTCCGTCCGGAAGATCTTGTCGTCGCCGTCGACGTCGCGGGTGAGCAGGAAGATGTTGGCTGCCGGTGTCGTGAAGCTCGTGGTGAGGGTCGAGGTCGGCCCACCCCCGGCGCCGCCGACGTCGGCGACCTTGATCGTGTACTTCGTGCCGTCGTCGAGCGGGACGGTGAAACGGATGCCGATGCCGCGGCCGGCCGCATCGACCGTGAAGGGCGCCGCCGGCTCGACCGTGACCTGCGCAGGGTCGATGGCCGTGAGCGACTGGTTCGCCGTGAGGATGACGCGGCTGCCGGATGATTCGATCGCCTGCCGCGGGTCGGCCTGGACATTCGTGATCCGCGGCCCCTGGAGCAGGCTGACGACGCCGAGCCCGGTGCCGATCAGCACCAGCACGCCCAGCACCGCCGCGATCGTGAGCACGAACCGGCGGGAAGGGCGCGTGGTCGCGGGCTTCGGCGCAGCAGTGGGTGCGTGAGCTCGCCGAGGGGTCTCGTGCGCATCCTGGGGCGCTTCGACAGGCTCAGCGATCCAACCCTGCGGCGCGACCGGAACCGCCGGTTCAGCGGCCGGGCCCGTCGGTTCAGCAACCGGGTCCGTCTGCTCGGCAACCGGGTCCGTCCGCTCCGCAACCGGGTCCGTCTGCTCGGCAACCGAGTCATCGGGCGCAGCCGCAGCCTCCGCCGCGCGGACCTCCGCCGCGCGGGCCTCCGCCTCGCGGGCTGCGCGCATCTCGGCGCGCGTCCGCGGCATCGCCGGGATGTCGGGGCGCTCGTCGTCAGTACTCATACGGGTCCCCGGGCTCGTCGATCGCAACGACGTCGGTCGGCTCGACGTGCAGTTCGCCGTCGGCATCCGCGCGGATCGTGCCGGTGACCTCGACCCACTGGCCGGTCGGGTACTCGGCGGCATCCACCGTCACCGGCAGTGTCGCGGTCTGCGCGTCGATCACGCAGTGCGTGATCACGAGGCGAGTTAGGTTCACGCCGTCAGAGCCCGGCGTGACGAATCCGGTCAGCTTCACCGGGGCGCCGTCGTAGGCTGCCGTGTTCGTCGCGGTCGCGAAGACGCTCGCCCAGTCGCCGACGCCGAACGTCGAGGTGTCTGCGACGCCGAGCGACACCGTGTCCGCTCCGGCGAACAGCGCGGTCTGCTCCCCAGCGCGCGACATCGCGAGCTCGACCGAGAGCGTCGCCGGCGGCAGCACGAGCGCCGCGATGACGACACCCGAGGCGATCACACCACCCGTCACGGCGCCGACGGTTGCGAGCGTGCGCCGAGGGGATGCCGCGGGCACGGCATCGTCAACGGCATCCGCGACGTCGTCGTGTCCGTGATCGTGGCCATGGTCGCCCTCGGCGCCGAGCGGCAGCGTGCACGACCAGATCGCCCCGGCCAGGGTGACGACCGCGGCAGCGGCAGCGAACCACACCGACTCCGGGCTGATGTACAGCGTCAGGCGGCCGGTGACGGCGAGGCCGAGCGTGACCACCGAGATCAGGGCGGCGAGGCCGACGCCCAGCCACCGTGAGCCGAGTGCGCGAGCTCGGGCGCGCGAACGGGTCTGCTCAGACAAGGACGTTCACCCCGATCCCGATCGCGAAGGCCGAAGCGACCACCACGCCGACGATCACGGCGAGCGTGCGTCCGGTGAACGTGGTGCGCATGAGGGCGAGCATCTTGATGTCAACGAGCGGCCCCACCAGCAGGAAGGCGATGAGCGCACCGGACGAGAAGGTCGACGCGAACGACAGGGCGAAGAACGCGTCGACATTCGAGCAGATCGCGACCGTCATCGCGAGCGCCATCATCGTCACGATCGAGAGCACCGGGTTCGAGCCGATCGCGAGCAGCATGTCTCGCGGGATCAGCACCTGCACGGCTCCGGCGAGCGCCGAGCCGATCACGAGGGCCGGCATCACCGCGCGAAGCTCGACCAGGAACTGCGTCAGGCTGCGCTTGACCGGGGTGCCGTGCTCGTGCGTCACGCGGTCGCAGGTGTCGATGAAGCGCTGCGTGAGCAGGGAATTCGGGTCTGGGTGACGGCTGAAGATCCATCCGATCAGGTTCGCGATCAGGTAGCCGCCGACGAGGCGGGCGACCAGGATGGCGCCGTCCCACCCGAACGCGGCGTGCGTGGTGAGGATCACGATCGGGTTCACGATCGGCGCCGCGATGAGGAACGTCAGCGCCTCGGCCGGCGCGAGGCCGCGCATCATGAGTCCGCGGGCGAAGGGCACGTTGCCGCACTCGCAGACCGGGATCAGCATGCCGAGCAGCGACAGCACCGCACGGCGAGCCCACGCCCGCTTCGGCAGCCAGCGATGGATCACGTCGGCCGGCAGCCACACCTGCACCACGATCGACAGGACAACGCCGAGCACCACGAACGGCAGCGCCTCGATGAGCACGCTGAGCGCGAGCGTCAGACCGTCCTGCGCGCGGGCAGGCAACGAGGCGGAGAACAGCGAAGGCAGGAACCGGTCGATCAGGAACAGCGCGACGATGACGCCTGCGCCGATGCCGAGGCCGACCCACGCCGATCGCGGCGACCGGGTCGGGCGATGCGAGTGCCGCGGTGGGGTGAGCAGGCTCACGCGGATGCTGCCCCGGCGCTCTCGCGCTTCTTGGCGCAGGGGGTGCAGAGGCCGAAGATGTCGACGACGTGCGCGGCATCCGTGAATCCATGCAGTGCTGCGGTGCGGTGCGCCCACTGCTCGACGTCCTTGGCCTCGATCTCGACCGTGAGTCCGCACGAACGGCAGATCAGATGGTGGTGATGACCCTGCGTGGTGCACGCGCGGTAGAGCGCCTCGCCCTCGGGGCTCTGCAGCGAGTCCGCGTCGCCGGAGGCGGCCAGCCCCGACAATGCGCGGTAGACCGTGGCGAGTCCGATCCCGGTGTTGTCATCACGAAGGGAGGCATGCAGGCTCTGCGCGCTCACGAATCCGCGCGCGTCGGCGAGCGCTTCGCGCACGCGTTCGCGCTGCCAGGTGTTCCGCTGAGCCATACCGAGAGTCTAATCCGCCCGGATTGCCGAGGGCTGGGAGCGATCGAGTCGGGTCATCGGTCGCTCGAGACGCGACGTTTCGCGGAAGTGGGGACGATTCGCGGATGCTTCACCGCGAAGGGATCCGCGAAATGTCACGGCCTCCGCGAAACGTCACGCGCGCACGCGCCGCACCCGTGCCCGCGAGCGCTGCACGATCCAGCAGACGCAGTAGATCGTGAACGACAGGGTCGTGATGTACGGGCTGACCGGCAGCGTGCCGGCGAGGGCGAGCAGGATGCCGCCGACGGCAGAGATGAATCCGAACAGCGCGGCCAGCAGCGGCACCGCCACGGGTCCTGCGGCCACCCGCATGGCGGCGGCGGCGGGTGTGACCAGCAGCGCCATCACCAGCAGTGCGCCGATGATGTGCACGCTGACCGCGACGATGAGTCCGAGCAGCACCATGAAGATCAGGCTCACCGCACGCGTCGGCACACCGCGAGCGGCGGCGGACTCGGCGTCGAGCGAGTCGAACCGCAGCGGGTTCCACATCACCAGCAGCCCGATCAGCACGACAGCGCTGATGCCGATCAGCCAGCCGAGATCAGGGCTCGACACCGACACGATCTGCCCGGTGAGCAGGCTGAAGCGGTTCGCGCTGCGACCGTCGTAGAGCGAGAGGAACAGGATGCCGAGGCCGAGGCCGAACGGCATCAGCACTCCGACGATCGAGTTGCGATCTCTGGCCTTCGCGCCGAGCACGCCGATCAGGATCGCAGCGACGAGCGCGCCACCGAGCGACCCGGCCACGACGCTGCCGCCGAACAGCAGCGCAGCCGCAGCACCAGCGAACGACAGCTCACTGACGCCGTGCACTGCGAAGGCGAGATCGCGCTGCATCACGAAGACGCCGATCAGTCCACCGACGATGCCGAGCACGGCGCCGGCGATGATCGAGTTCGCGAGCAGGGCGATGAGCTCGCCGTAGTCCTGGAAGGAGAAGACGTCGCTCCAGTCGACCAGGGGCCTCATGCTGCGCCCCCGTGCTCGTGTCCGCCATGGTCATGGTGGGGCTCGGCATCGGGCACACCCACGACGACCAGCCGGTCGCCGGCGCGCAGCACGAACACGGGGGTGCCGTACAGATCGGTCAGCACGCGGGTCTGCAGCACCTCGTCCGGCGTCCCGAGCACGAATCGCCCGCCGGCGATGTACAGGATGCGGTCGACGCGGCCGAGGATCGGGTTGATGTCGTGCGTCACGAACAGCACTGCGGCGTCGCGATCACGGCGCTGGCGGTCGATGATGTCGGTGACCGCCAGCTGGTTCGCGAGGTCGAGATTCGACAGCGGTTCGTCGCACAGCAGCAGCGATGGCTCGTCGGCAAGCGCCTGTCCGACCCGGAGCCGCTGCTGCTCTCCGCCCGAGAGCAACCCGACCCGACGGTCGGCGAAGTGCGCCGCACCGACCGATTCGAGCAGACGGTCGACCTTGGCCCGGTCGCCGCGGTGCGGGATCGGGAAGCCGAAGCGGCTGCCCTGCACCCCGAGTGCGACCAGATCGCGGGCACGCATGCTGGTGTCGGGGGCGAGCGAGCGCTGCTGTGGCACGTATCCGATGCGCGCGTTGCCACGATGCACCGGCTGACCGGCGACGCGGATCGTCCCGGAGGAGAGCGGCTGGAGTCCGAGGATGCTGCGCAGCAGTGTGGTCTTGCCGGAGCCCGACGGTCCGAGCACGGCGATGAACTCGCCGGCGTTCACGGTCAGGTCGAGACCCGACCACAGTTCACGGTCATCGCGGTGCAGCGAGGCGTTCGCGATCTCGAGGACGGGCACAGCGGCATCCGACGGCTCGTCCGACGTCGGCCCCTGAGCCTGACCCCCGTCCGGTCCCTGAGCCTGTCGAAGGGCCCGACTCACGACTGGATCGCGGCGGCGAGGCTCTGAATCGCATCACGCATCCACTCAGAGTACGACGATCCGTCCTCGAGCAGCTCAGTGAAGGCGACGACAGGGATGCCGGCAGCCTTCGCGGCCTCTTCGACGCGCTTCGTCTCGGCCCCTCCGGTCTGCGCGTTGGTGAGCAGTGCGGTCAGTGTTCCGCTGTTGATCACGTCGAGCGACTCGAGCAGCACGGCCGGCGCGACATCACTGCCCTCTTCGACCGACTCGGCGAAGCCCTCAGGCGTCGCGTCGGTGAGTCCTGCTGCAGCGGCGAGGTAGCCGGGCAGCGGCTCGGTGATGAAGACGGTCTTGCCCTCGTCCTGCGCCTGGAGCCCCTCCAGGTCGGCCTCGAAACCCTCGAGGTCGGCCGTGAGCTTCGCAGCGTTCGCCTCGAAGTCGGCCTTGCCGTCGGGATCCAGCTCGGCGAGCTCGTCGGAGATGGCCTCCACGACATGGATCATCGTGTGCGGATCGAACCAGACGTGCTCGTTGAACCCCTCGATGTGGTTGTGGCCCTCATGACCTTCCGCGTCGTCCGAGTGGTCGTGCTCTGCCTCGTCATGGCCCTCGTCGTCGTGCCCCTCGTTGCCGGGGAAGTCGTGCGAGAACTCGACGGCGGTCACCACGTGCGGGTCGTCGGCGTCCTTCAGCAGCGAGTCGACGAAGGAGTCGTATCCGCCGCCGTTCTCGATCACGAGGTCGGCCTTCTGCAGCGTCAGCCGGTCGCGGGCGGTGGCCTCGTAGGAGTGCGGGTCCTGCGTCGCGGACTCGATGATCGAGGTCACGTCGACGCGGTCGCCGCCGATCTGCGCAGCGATCGAGCCGTAGACGTTGGTGCTGGCGACGACCTGGACCGTGCCGTCGCCCTCTGTGGCCGAGGTCGGCGTGGCCGAGCAGCCGGCGAGCACGAGGACAGCAGCGGAGGTGAGCGCGAGGGGGGCGACGAACTTCTTCATGCTCACACTCTACGTGCTAATGAGAACCATTATCAACTTGGTGCCCGGGCTCGCTTCCATGAGGTGTCGCAGGTGGCCGCCTCACCGCCGTCGATGCGACCACCCGCGACACCTGGCAGAGCAAGGGAGACGCAGATGGCCGCATCCGATGATCGGATGCGGCCATCTGCGACACCTGCGTCGCGCGGCGCTCAGTCCACGGCGCTCACCCCACGGCGCTCAGTCCACGGCGCTCACCCCACGGCGCTCAGTCCACGGCGCTCACCCCACGACGCTCAGTCCAGAAGTCCGGCCGGCGCGATCCACGCAGTGGCCTCGCCCGGCAGGTGCGAGCCGTCGAGGTCTGCGCTCGAGAGCACGACATCGGCAGCGTCCGATCCCAGCTCGAACGGCTCAGTGCCGAAGTTCGCGACGACCTGCCAGCCGTTCGGGCGCGCGAAGCGCAGCACGTCGGGGCGTCCGGTCTCGATCCACTCGAGCGTCTCGCCGGTCTGCAGCGGATGCCGCAGGCGCAGCGCCTCACGGTACAGCGCGAGCGTCGACGCGGGGTCGGCGGCTTCGACATCCACCGCGTACTCGGCGAACCAGGCAGGCTGCGGCAGGTGCGCCTCGGTCGAACCGAAGCCGAAGGACACGCCGTCGGCCGACCAGGGCAGCGGCACGCGGCATCCGTCCCTGCCGAGTCCGTCGAACGCCGCTCCACGGAAAAACCCAGGATCCTGGCGCTGCTCCGGCGTGATCTCGGCGACCTCATGCAGCCCGAGCTCCTCGCCCTGGTACAGGTAGGCGCTGCCGGGCAGGCCGAACATGAACAGCGACGCCGCACGTGCGCGGCGCAGCCCCTGCTCGCGATCGAGCATGTCGGCCGGTCCACCGGCCTTGACCCACTCGGTGCCCTGCTTCACCTCGCGACCCTCGAGCGGGGCGAGCCCGTACCGGGTCGCGTGCCGAGTGACGTCGTGGTTCGACAGCACCCACGTGGTCGACGAGCCCGACCGCTGCGCCTGCTGCAGGTTGTCGTCGATGATGCCGCGGAACTGCTCGGCGTCGAAGTCGGCGACCAGCAGGTCGAAGTTGAACGCCTGACCCAGACCCGACGCCGAGGCGTAGCGCGCTCGACGCTCCGGCGTCGCGACCCAGGCCTCCGCCACGGCGGTGCGCGGCGGGTCGTAGGAGTCGAACACCTCGCGCCACGTGGCGTAGATCTCGTGCACGTCGTCGCGGTCGGTGGTCGGATGCGTGCCGGAGGTGCGATCCATGGCGTCGAGCTCGGCCTGCGACGGAAGCGGCTCGGAGAGGTCCTTCGTGAGCATGTGCGCCACGTCGACGCGGAATCCGTCGACCCCTCGATCCGACCAGAAGCGCAGCGTCTGCAGGAAGTCGTCACGGACCTCCTGGTGATCCCAGTTGAAGTCGGGCTGCTCGACGGCGAAGTTGTGGAGGTACCACTGGCCGTCCTCGACGCGCTCCCACGCACTGCCACCGAAGACCGAGATCCAGTCCGTCGGCGGCTCTGCACCGTCTGGCCCCGATCCGTCGCGGAAGATGTACCGCTCGCGTGCTGCCGAGCCACGGCCGGCGGCGAGCGCCTCCTGGAACCAGGCATGCTGATCCGAGCTGTGGTTCGGCACGATGTCGACGATCACGTGGATGCCGCGCGCATGCAGCGCCGCCACGATCGCGTCGAAGTCGGCGAGGGTTCCGAGCCGCGGATCGACGTCGCGGTAGTCCGCCACGTCGTAGCCGCCGTCGGCCAGCTCCGACGGATAGAACGGACTCAACCAGACCGCATCGATCCCCAGATCCGCGAGATAGTCGACGCGGGAGAGGATGCCGGGGACGTCCCCGAGTCCGTCGCCGTTCGCGTCGGCGAAGCTGCGGGGATAGATCTGGTAGACGGCCGCCTGACGCCACCAGGCTGCGGCGTCGGCGGATGTGCGGGTCTCGGTGAGAGTCGCATCGGTCATGAGAGAGAACTGCTCCTTCGGTTGTTGCGGTTGTCGTGGAACGTCAGCCCTTGACGGCGCCCTGCGTGACGCCCTCCATGACGAAGCGCTGCGTGAACAGGTACGCCAGGATCGCGGGCGCCATCGCCATCAGGTACGAGGCGAAGGACACGTTGTAGTTGTTGCTGAACTGGTTCTGGAAGAGGTTCTGCCGCACCGGCAGCGTCTGCAGCGCCGGATCGGAGATGATCAGCGATGGCATCATGAAGTCGTTCCAGGCGTACAGGAAGGCGAAGATGCCGACGGTCGCGCTCATCGGTGCGAGCAGCGGGAAGATCAGCTGCCAGAACGTCTGCCAGGTCGTCGCACCGTCGATGCGGGCGCTCTCCTCGAGCTCGATCGGGATCGACCGGAGGAACGCCGTGAACAGCAGCACGCTGAAGCTCAGCTGGAACATCGTCGCGAGGATGATGACGCCGAAGGGATTGTCGAGCCCGACGCGGCCGGTGAGCTGGATCTGCGGCAGGGCGACCACCGGGAACGGGATGAACATCGCCGCCAGCAGGTAGAAGAACGAGTAGCGGAACAGCTTGCGGTCCCAGTTGCGGACGATCGCGTACGAGGCGAAGGCGGCGAGGATGATCGTGGCGACCACGGTACCCGCGGTCACGAGCAGCGAGATGCCTGCACCGACCGGGAACTTGGTGAGGTTCCAGGCCTCGACGAAGCCGTCGATGCTGAACGGGGCCGGCAGCGAGAACGCGTTGCCGTCGACCGCCTGAGCCGTCGTCTTGAACGCCATCGAGATGGTGACGTACAGCGGGAGCAGCACCGTGACGGCGCACAGGATCAGGATGATCGTGCCCGACCAGTTCACCCGCTCCATGCGGACGCGCGGCTTCCTGCCGGACGTGGTGATGGCCTCGGTGGCCGTGGCGGCACCCGGGAGGGGTGCGGTGGTGAGAGGTGCGGACATCAGAGTGCGTTCCTTCCGCGGGTCAGCGAGAGCTGCAGCAGGGAGATGAGCACGGCGACGATGAAGAAGATCGTCGCGTTCGCCATCTGGTAGGCGTAGTCGCCGCCGTTGAAGCCGGCGATGATCGTCATCGCCACGCTGCGGGTGGAGGTGCCTGGGCCGCCGTTGGTGAGTCCGACGATGATGTCGTACGCGTTCAGGAAGCCCTTGAAGCCGAGGATGATGTTGATCACGACGTAGCCGGCGACCAGCGGGATCGTGATGCGGGTGAGCTGCTGCGTCTTGCTCGCGCCGTCGATGCTCGCCGCCTCGTAGACCTCACCCGGCACCGAGAGGAGCCCCGCGATGTAGATGAGCAGCGTGCCGGGGACCGCCTGCCAGGCCGTCACGATCACGATCGCGATCCAGGCGAGGTCGGGGTTCGCCAGCAGGCTGGTCTCGAGCCACGGGATGCCGGAGCCAGCCGCTGCGTTGGGCAGCGAGTTCGAGAACAGGAAGTTGAAGACGTAGGCGATGATGATGCCCGAGATCACCATCGGGATCACGAAGATCGTGCGCAGACCGGTCTTGAAGCGGATGCGGGAGGTGAGCCCGACCGCGAGCATGAACGCGATCACGTTCACCACGATGACCGTGGCGACCGAGAACCCGAACGTGAAGAGGTAGCTCTGCAGGATCGACGGATCGCTGAACATCGCGACGTAGTTCGTCAGCCCGTTGAAGCTCCACTCGCCGATGCCGATGGAGTCCGTGAAGCTGAAGAAGATCCCCATGACGCCGGGAACCGTGATCGCCAGCGTGAACAGGATCAGCGTGGGGACGAGGAAGAAGTAGTAGATCGGCTCGACCCGGCGGGTGTGCCGACGGATCCTGCGTGCGCCACCCGTGACGATCGCCGTGGTGTCGGTCGTCGGGGTGTTGGGCTTCGTGATGTTCGATGCTGCCGGAACCGGCTGCGCGGTGTCGGTCATGGCGCGGACTCCTCTGTCTCGCCTGATGCTGAATCCTGCGTGGTGGGGATCGGTGCGCGGAACGCGATGCGCGCCCAGTCCGCGTCCATCGTGCGCAGCGTGTTCGTCGTCGATGCGCCGAGCACCATGGCCTGCGCGTAGTTGAACATCGGCAGCGTCTTGGGAACCAGCACCGACGGGCCCTGATAGATCTGGCCGTTGTCGTAGTACTCGATCATTCCCTCGACGCGCGGGTCGTCTGGCGCGGGGGCACCCTTCGTCGGGGTGAACCCGAGCTGCGAGGCGTTGTACTCCTGGATGTGGTCGGGCTGGTACAGGTACTCGAGGAAGTCGCGCGCGGCCTCCTGGTGCTTGGAGCCCTCGGGGATCATCGCCGCGAGGTCCATGTTGACTCGCACGCCGAGGTCGGCAGGGTCGTCGGTCATGGGCAGCGGGAAGGTGCCGAGCGCAAGGTCGGGGGCGGTCTTCTCGATCTCGCTGAACGCCCACGGTCCCTGCAGGTACATCGCGGCCTCGCCCTTGCCGAACGCGAGGTTGCCGTCGCCGTACGCGCGGCTCGCGGCATCCGAGTTCGTGTAGTCCTTCGCGAGCTGCATCATGCGGTCCATCGGCTCGGTGAAGTCCTTCTCGAACGAGACGTCCGAGTCCGGGCCGACCTCGGTGCCTTCCGTGGCGAGCGCGTCGAAGAAGTCGATCACGTCGACCGAACCGCCGGCCGTGTAGTCGTACCAGCCCTGCGCGACCGTCCAGTCGTCCTTGAACGTGGCGTAGAACGGGTCGATCCCTGCGGCCTTGAGCTGCTCGCAGACCGCGAGCAGCTCGTCCCAGGTCTTGGGGACCTCGAGGCCCTGCGCCTCGAAGATGTCCTTGTTGTAGATGACCGATGCGGCCATCACCGAGTAGGGCAGCGCACTGGTGCGGCCCTCGCACGAGCCATACTGCTCCATGAGGGGCTGCAGGTCGTCGCGGATGCCGGCCGCGGCATCCGTCTCCGACAGATCGGTGAGCGCACAGCGTTGCACGAAGCGCGCGATCTCGTAGTTGTAGTTGGCGAGCATGATGTCGGGCGGGTTGCCCCGCACGAAGCTCGCCGAGACCACGTCGACGCCGGAGGTGTCGATCTCGACCTTCACCTTGTCCTGCGAGGAGTTGTAGTCCGCGACGAGCGCGGTCATGAACTCGATGGCCTCGCGCTTGCTGAACGTGAAGCGGATGGTCTCCGCTCCCGAGCCGGCTGCGCAGCTGGTGAGGGCGGCCCCGACCAGCGTGAGCCCGAGGGCTCCCGCGATCATCCGCACCGCGCGTGTTCGTTTCTCAGACACCATCGTCCTCTCGGTCCCCGTATATCCGCGTACTAAATCTAGTGAGCGAATTTACTCTGTCGAGAGGTACTCTCTCATTGGCATGACAGAAAGGTCAAGGGGCGTGACAGAAGTCTCGGCGGATCTCGGCACCGGGCGCGCAAGCGTCGGAGCTGTGCTCGACTTCGCCTGGGCGGCGGGCGAGTTCACGGCGACCGAGGTGATGGCAGGCACGTCGTTGACCCGCTCCACCGCGATCGACGCGATGGACACGCTCCTCGACGCCGAGATGCTGCGCGAGCTCCCCAACGCCCGCGCCGTCGGCAGCTACCGCTCCGGCCGGCCCGCCCGGCGCTTCAGCCTCTCCCCCGACCTCGGCGTCGTCGTCGGGATCGATGCCGGCGACACGCATCTCGCGGTGACCGTCGCCGATCCGATCGATCAGACTCTCGTGCATCACCGCGTCGACCTCGATCCCACCCAGACGTCCGAACAGCGCCGCGCGACGATCGTCGACAGCCTGCGTGCCGCACTCGAGGAGGCCGCCGTGCCTCGCGAGGACGTGCTCGCCCTCTGCGTCGGCGTCGCCGCACCGGTGGATCGCAACGGCGTCTCGCCCCCGCACCCGGACGGCTTCTGGGAACGCACCAACCCCGGACTCGCCGACGCCCTGCGCGACTGGGCGCCGGTCGTCGAGATCAAGAACGACGCCCATCTCGCCGCGATCGCCGAAGGCGCGGTCGGCGCGGCCGTCGGATGCCGGGACTACGTCGCCCTGCTCGCCAGCGAGCGCTTCGGTGGCGGAGTCGTCGTCGACGGCCACGTGCTGCACGGCGCGCACGGAGGTGTCGGCGAGGGTGTCGTCTTCGACCACATCGTCGGCGTCGGCTCGGCGTTCGGGCTCTCGTACGCCGTGCGCAACCACGCGCAGGCGGCCGTCGACGCGGGAGAGATCGATCGTGACACCGCGGTCGGACGCATCGTCGCCTCCGGGTACATCGACCCCCGGCTGGTCCTGACCCTCGCCGCGTCGGGCGATGCGGATGCCGTGCTCGTCACCGACCGCGTCGGCGCCACGGTCGCCCGCATCGTGGGGGTGCTCGGCAGCATGTACGACCCGGCGCGCGTCATCGTGTGCGGCGCAGTGGCCGAGAGCGTCGAGCCCGTGCTGGCCGCCGCCCGCCGAGTCCTGCCCGGTGAGCTGCACCTGCCCGCGCCCGAGATCCTCGCCTCAGAGCTCGGCGCCGAGGTCGTATCCGTCGGCGCGGTCGCCACCGCCCGACGTGCCGCGCGCGAGCAGGCGGTGCCGCGGCTGGCGGAGCAGCGTCTCCGCGTGCGCGCCTAGCCACGGCATCCGGCTTCCTTCACTTCCAGCCGCGGAGGACCTTCTCCTCGAGGGGGATGTTGCCGCCCCCGCGCCCCTGGTTCGGGTAGCCATCGCCGCCGGCGACCTCACCGAGCTGCTCGTCGGCGAGTTCGGCCGTCTCGTCGGCAGCGAGCCGTCAGCGCACCGCGCGGCACGCGAGATGGAGCGCCAGACGGACCTCGGGATCGTTCATGTCCACGCCGAGCAGCTCCTGCGCGCGATGGATGCGACTGGCGACGGTGTTGCGGTGCAGACCGAGTGCGGCGGCGGTCGGCGCGAGCGCCGACTCGTGATCGAGGTACGCCGACAGGGTGGTCAACAGCTCGCCGCGACCCTCCTGCAACGGCGCGAGGAGCGACTGCGCCGCCGGGACGAACGTGTCGTTGCCGGTCCACGCGAGCAGGAGCCGCTCGAGTCCGAGGCCGTCGACACGGACGAACCAGCTCGTGGTCGAACGGTTCACGGCGATCTTGGACGCGTCGGACGCCTCGCTCAACGAGGTCGTGAGGCCCGTGGAGCCGTTCGCCACCGAGCCGACGCCGGTCGCGACGTTGAACGAGCGCCGGGCGGCCACATGCAGGTCTCGGAGCGACGCCACGTGCTGCTCGATCTGGGGCGGAGCCGGCGGGTCCGTGAACGTCAGCCATCCGGTCACGCCTCGACCGCTCGTGGTCGCGTGCGAGTCGACGGAGATGCGGCCGAGTTCGCCGATCACGAAACGGAGGAGCTGGAGGGTGTCGACGCGGGTGCGCCCGATGATGCGGAAGCCGAGGTGGTATCCGCTCGTCCGCCATCCGCGCTCGAGCATGCGGCGCTCGACGTCGAGATCCGGGGTGCCGCGCAGATCGACGAAGTCGCGGAGCACTCCCGACGACACCGAGGCGTCGTTGACCTCGTCGACCTCGTCGATGAGGATCCGGGCGGCGACAGCGGGCATCGCCACCTCGGCGGCGACCGCGAGGGCTGCGACCTGCCGCTCGTCGAGCCCGTCGCCGAAGAACGCGAGCCGCAGTCCCTCCCGGCTGGGACTGTCGACACGCACCGAGGCTGCCGAGCCGCCCGGCACGCGCACGACGTCGAGCCAGGGCGCGAAGTCGATGGACGCGTGCACGTCCGCGGCCAGCGTCCCTCCGGATTCGAGGAGCACCCCTTCGGCATCGAGCAGGGCGACCCCGTGCCGCACGCTCGAGGAGAGATGACGCAGCAGATCGGAGAGGCTGTCGGCGTGGTACTCGATCGACTGCGCCACTTTTCGCACGTAGTGCAGAGTGAGCGCGTCCCGCGCTTCGACGAGCTGCCAGCACGCCTTCGCGAGCTGGATGGGCCGATCGACGTGCAGCACCGTGAAGCCGAGCCGCGCTGCGAGCGCTCGGGTGCCCGCACCGAAAGCATCCGCGTGGGGCACGGCGAGGGCACGGAAGCCGCGATCGCGCGTGCGACGGATGAGCGCATCCTGCTGCCAGGAACGCGCGGGCGGCGATTCCGTGAGCACGACGAGCCGCCCCACGCCGTCGGACGGGAGCCGTGTCTCGTCCGACTCCACGACGACGCCTGTCCACTCGACGTCCTCCGGCCCGGCGATCGCGCGCACGCCGCCGTTCTCGGGGTGAGCGAGCAGAGCACTCAGCAGGAGCGCGTCGGTCATGTCGGTCCGTCCAGTTCATCCAGCCCGTAGGCGGAGGGCACCACATGGCGGAGACGCTCGGCGGAGTGCGACCACCACTCCGGGCCGCCGAGGTGCACCACGGCGACGTATCGCCCCATCGACAGGTGCGGAACCTCGAGGATGTCGCGGGAGATCGCGTCGAGCACGACGACCAGATCCGGGGCCGCGGCTTCGAGTCTTCCGTCGGTCATCATCGCGAGGCTCTCGGACCGGGCGACGAGCCTGTGGACCTCGCCGGCACTCCCCTCGATGCCGAAGATCTTCACATGCGGGTCCCGCTCATCGATCTCGATCGCGGTGATGCGCCCCTCTGCGAGCAGTCGTCCGCCCAGCACCGCCGCGAGATCGCCGAGCGGCCCGGTCTCGGCGGAGAGGAAGGCCGTGCCCAGCTTCAGCGCGTGCGCGGCGTTGCCGACGATCGCGTGCTCGCGCAGCGCGCCGACGGTGAACCCCGCGAAGACCATGCCGCCGGTGCCGCCGGCCTGGACGGTCGCCGCCCGCACGATGCGTTCGATGTCGAGGGCGCGGCCGGTGTCGACGAGGGCCACTCCGCCGGCGCCCGTGTCGCAGGTGACGATGATGTTCGGAACGCCGTCGACCAGGAGCGACATCTGATCGAGCGCCGGAACCGCACGGCCGGTCAGATCGGCGTCGACGATGATCCGCTCGCCGGCCAGCGTGAAGGGCGCGAGGCCGTTGAGCCCGCCGCCCTCGAGCGAGCAGACGACGGGCACGCGGTAGCCCAGCCAGCGCTCCGCCGCGGCGATGAGCCGGGCGAAGGGATCGGCACCCGGAAGCCGCTCACCGAGGAGGATGGTCGAGCCGACGAAGGCCGCCCCGAGCACCGGGAGGTCCGGATCCAGATCGGCGACGTCGTACAGCGAGATCGGCCAGTCCGGCGAGTCCCTCAGCACCAGCTCGAGCATCGTCGTGCCCCCGCCACCGCCGGACCCGAGCAGCGCGAACCCGGTCGCCAGCGCGGGGAGGCTGTCGAGCTCGAGGGTGACCGGCATGGCCTCAGCCTAGGCTCGCCGCTCCCCCGCTGTCTCCACCGGCGAGAAGGGCTCGGCCAACCCGAACGCCGTCGGCCCGAACGCCTGCAGGGCCTCGGGCGTGCGCATCATCTCCGGGGTCGAGATGCCGAGCACGCGCACCCTCTGCCCATAGCGCAGCCCCTCGGTCGTGATGGGCTCGGCGGACTCGTGGTCGACCACGCAGATGAGGTCGGGCACGATCGCGACCACCTCGCCGTTGCGGCGCGCGATGAGGTTCTCGTTCTGGAATGAGATCTCCAGGCGGTCATCACTCGACGGATCGGATGCCGAGACGATGGCGGTCCCTCGCGCGAACCCCTCGGTGGTGCGGCGCTCCACGTCGGTCACCTTCCCGACGAACAGCTCGCGCACGTGCGGGTAGAGGGTCGTGGAGAGCGTCTCCGCGATGGCCTCGAAAGGCGACCGATGCGCCTCTCTCGCCAGACGGATCGTCCGCCCCAGTGCGAGCGCCATCGAGATCGTGCGCGGCACCGCCGTGCGCTTCACATCGGCGCCCGACATCGCGTACTCCGCGATATGCCCGACCCCGCCGAGCCGGATGGTGATGCCCCGCGCCAGCCATTCCATCTGGCGGTCGTCGTCACCGGTGTCGATGATGACGCGCTCGCCCCGCTCCCCGGCCAGGGCGAGAGGCGATCCGTGCACACCGTAGACCGCGAAGGTCTCCATCGAGAGTTCGGGGAACGCGCGCCCCATCCCGTCGGCGTCGACGACGGGAAGGCCCGTCTCGGCGGCGACCATGAGCGGGATCATCGAGTTGATGCCTCCGCACTCGATCGGCATCGTCGCGTCCGCCGTCCGACCGAGGTGCTCCTCGAGCGTGCGCAGGGCGAGTGTCGCCTCGAAGCCCGCCGGGATCTTCTCGATCATCACGGTGGGCGCCCCCATCTGCGCCGTCGGGATCACGAACATGTCGTCGGTCAGGTCGTCGGGGTCGAGGATCGTGATCGACCGATCGCCGAGCACCTGCTCGACCAGCATCTTGCCGATGTACGGATCCCCGCCGCCGCCGGTTCCGAGCAGCGTCGCGCCGCGGGCGAGATCGGGCAGGTCCGCACGGGTCAGCTGCCAGCTCATGCGGCATCCTCCTCGGCGAAGGTCTCGACCCGACCGTCGAAGCGATGCGAGAGGAGGTCGTACCCGAAGTAGCCCGGCCCCACCATCGCCAGCGCGGCAGCGCCGTGCCAGCGCTCGTCGCTCGGCGCGGCGATCACGCGCACCCGCTGACCGTATCGCAGCCCCTCCGTCGTGATCGGCTCACCCGAGTCGTGCTCCAGCACGATGATCAGGTCGGGCGTCGTCACGAGGGTCTGGCCGTCGAGTGTCGCGATGAGGTGCTCGTTCTGGAACGAGAGCTCGAGCGCCGAGTCGGTGCCCTCGATCCTCGCCCTGCCGCGGGCGAATCCCGTGGTGGTCGCGCGCTCCACGTCGACGACCTTGCCGTCGAAGAGCTCGCGTCCGCCGAGAAGAGCGACCACCTCCGCGACCGGATCCGTCTTGGCCTCCCGCGCGGAATCGATGCCCGCGCCGATCTCACGGCACAGCGACAGGGAGTCCGCGACGAGAGCCTCGCGCGCCTGTGCGCCCGACATCCGGAAGCCGGAGATCATCACGGAGCATCCCATCTCCACGCAGGCGACCCGCGCGATGCGCTCGGTCCAGGTGTTGTCGACGGTGGTCAGCACGCCGACGTTGCCCTTCTCGTCGCTGAACGCGAGCGGTGACGCATCGATGCCGTACAGGGTCGGCAGCACCATCTGGAGCTCGGGGAACGCGCGGCCCATGCCGTCGCCGTCGATCAGGGGCAGGCCGAGTGCGGCAGCGGCCGCGATCGGGATCGTGGAATTGACGCCGCCGACCTCCGCGCAGGCGATGTGCGTGACGGGTCGGCCGAGTGCCGCCCCCAGCGCCCGCACGGGCGCGGTGACCTCGTCGAGACTCGGGAGCTTCTCGACCATGACGGTCGGAGCGCCCATCATGGCCACGGTCAGCACGAGCGCGTCATCCGGAACCTCTTCCAGAGACACGACCGCGACGTCGCCGTGCAGGCGCAGGGCCTGCGAGGCGAGCAGCGCTCCGATGTACGGGTCCCCACCGCCGCCCGTGCCGAGCACGGCGGCACCGCGGGCGAGGCCCGGGATGAGGTCGCGGGTGATCGTCCAGCTCATCGCACACCGCCCATGTCGAGGTCGCCGACGGCCTTGACCCGGATGCGGGTGGCGTTGCCGGGGAGATACGGGATCGGGACCTCGTCGAAGTCGACGATGTCGACCGAGGCGGGGAAGGCACCGGCGGCGATGGCCTTGTCGACGGCCTCCGCACGCACTGCGGCGATCGCATCGTCGCGGCGACCGGGCTCGATCGCGTAGACCTTGTCGATCTCGCCGCCGACCTGAGCGATGGAGGCGCCGATCGCGTTCGCGACCGCGTAGTTCTCGGGGCGCTGTGCGGCACCGAAGATCGGGAGCTCCCCGGAGACGAGGATCGATCCGCCGCCGACAGCCACCACCAGGATCGGTTCGGGCGAGGTGCGCATGCGGTCCACCGCCTCAGCGACCCGCTCGCCGATCCGTTCGAGCACCCGCTCGACGAACGCACGATCGAGGTGAGCGACCTTCGAGGCGTCGCCGATGTCGGCTCGGCCGGCTGCGACCGCGATGTCTGTCGCGGTGAGCGTCGACCCGCCGAACACGAGCGCCTCGGTCGTGAGCCGGTAGCCCACCGATTCGGGCCCGACCTCGCCGGTCTCCTCGTTCACGATGGACCCGCCGCCGATTCCGATGGACAGCACATCCGGCATCCGGAAGTTCGTGCGGATACCGGCCACCTTCACCTCGTTCGCGGTCTCCCGTGGGAAGCCGTTGATGAGCAGTCCGATGTCGGTGGTGGTGCCTCCGATGTCGACGACGGCGCACGTCGCGAGACCGCTGGTCAGGGCGGCGCCGCGCATCGAGTTCGTCGGGCCCGACGCGAAGGTCGCCACGGGATACAGACGCACGTAGTCCTCGTCCATGAGCGTGCCGTCGTTCTGGCTGAGGAAGATCGGCGCCTGGATGCCCTGCTTGCGCACCGCGGCCGTCAGCCCGTCGACGATCTCCGACGCGAGCTCGCGCAGCGCGGCGTTGATGATCGTCGCGTTCTCTCGTTCGAGCAGCCCGATCCGGCCGATCTCATGCGAGAGGGAGATCGCCACGTCGTCGCCGAGCTCCTCGGCGACGATCCGCGCGGCCTCGGCCTCGAGGTCGTGGTTGACCGGGCTGAAGACCGAGGAGATCGCGACCGAGCGGATGCCGTTGGCACGCATGTCGGCGGCGTGCTCGCGGAGTTCGTCCGGATCGAGCGGAGAGATCGGCCGCCCGTCGAACTCGTAGCCGCCGTGGGCGAGGTAGCTCCGACCCTGGATCGCCTCGACGAGCCCGGCGGGCCAGTCGACGAGCGGCGGGAGGGCCTTCGTGGCGGGTAGCCCGAGACGCAGCGCCGCGGTCGGTGCGAGGCGCTTGGCCTCGACCAGGGCGTTGATGAAGTGCGTCGTGCCGATCATCACGGCGGAGATGTTCTCCCCGTCGAAGTGGTGGCCGGAGCGCAGGGCGTCGATCGCCTGGACGATGCCGGTCGTCACGTCCTCCGTGGTCGCGTGCTTCACCGCCGCGAGGGTGCGCGTGCCGTCCATGAGGACCGCATCGGTGTTGGTTCCGCCGACATCGATTCCGATGTGCATGAGGGTGGTTCTCTTTCTGTTGCTTCTGCTGCTGTTGCGGGAGTCCTGTTGCGGGAGTCAGTGGGTGGCGCCGAGGCCGGGTACCGCGTCGGGGGCGGCATCCGTCTCGAGTTCCGGCTGCGCCGTGCGCGCGGTGCCGATGCCGTGCACCCAGCCGAGCTTGCCCGCGATGACGTACAGGACCATCGAGAGGATCAGCGACAGCACGGGAGGGATGCCCCACGTGATGACGTAGCCGGCGACGGCCGACACCAGCCAGATCACGAGCGTCGCCGGGACGATGCGCGGTGCCGTCTCCGGGAGGCGACCCGTCTCCCTGCTCGCGTCCAGTTCCGGCCGCCAGCGCCGCACGATGAAGTACTCGGCGACCATGATGCCGGCGATCGGAGGGAAGGCCACGCCGAGGATGATGAGGAAGCCGGAGAACTGACCGAGGATGCCGACGGCGGCGAGGATCGAGCCGACGACGCCGAGGACGATCGTCGTCGTGACACGGTGGAGGTTCTTGCGGAACGCGGTGGAGATGAAGTTGACCAGGCCGAGCGTCGACGAGTACAGGTTCCAGTCGTTGATCTTGAGCGTGCCGGTGATGACGATGATCAGACCTACCAAGCCGACCGACGAGGTGACGATCGCGACGATGTTGCCCGAGGCCGCGGCGTGCGCCAGGAGCACTCCGGAGAGCCCGATCACGAACTCGCCGAGCGAGACGCCGACCACGGTCTGCTTGATCACGTCGGCACGCGACCGGTTGAAGCGCGTCATGTCGGCCGTGATGATCGCGCCGACGATGAGTCCGCCGGCGACGATGCCGGTGCCCGCCCACACGCTCATCGTGGGACCGGGAGCGGGTCCTGTGACCAGCTCGCCCAGGTCGTGATCGACCAGCTCGCTGATGATCGACCACCCGACGAGGATGAGGAAGAGCGGCACCGTGATGTTCGCCAACCACTGCATGCCCTTGAAGCCGAAGGCGACGATCGCGGTGACGGCGAATCCGAAGAGCAGGCTCCAGGCCCAGATCGGCATGACGCCGGGCAGCAGAGCGTCGAGCGACTCGGCGGAGATGGCGCTCTGGATGCCGAACCATCCGATCAGGCTGATGCCGATGGCGAGTCCGACGAGCGAGGCGCCGACCTCTCCGAAGCCGGTCCATCGGGCCAGGAGGGCTGTGTTGAGACCCTCTTTCTGGCCGATGATGCCGACGATGCACATGATCACCTCGAGGATGATCGAGCCGAGGAGGAGCGCGAGGAAGGCTTCCCCGAACGTCATGCTGTAGCCGAGCGTGGCGCCCAGCAGGAACTGCGAGAGTGCGGAAACCTGACCGAATCGCTGTACCGCGATACCGAACCAGGGCTTTCGCGCCTCCGGACGGACGCGACTGAGGGCGAAATCGTCGGCGTGTGCCGTGGTGGCCATGGTGTTCTCCAGAGTCATGTGGACGGGTTCCGGCCAAGGTATCCGCGCAGCCAGCACACAGGAACATGCAGAGTGCACTGATTCTCGTGAGAGATGTGCACACCGCATATCAGGCAGTCTTCCGCGGCATCGCACAATGGAACCATGTCAGCGCACACCACGGAATCGATCGACACCCGCCTCCACGATCGGACGATCGTACTCATCGGGGGCGGCTCCGGCATCGGCCTCGAGGTCGCGCGACGAGCCGTCGCCCTGGGAGCCGAGGTCGTGCTCGGCGGACGCACGCCGAGCCGCCTCGAGGCCGCGGGTGCCGAACTCGGGCCGCGAGCGCGCTGGAGCGCGGTCGACACCGCCGACGAGGACTCGATCACCCGCTTCTTCGCCGACATCCCGACCGTCGACGGCATCTTCACCACCGCGGCCGATTACGTCGTCGGGTCGATGCGGGACCTGAATCCGCAGGCGGCCGCTTCCCCCTTCGAGTCGAAGTTCTGGGGTCAGTACCGGGTCGTGCGCGCCGCCCTGGACCTGCTGTCCCCCGATGCCTCGATCGTGCTGATGTCCGGGGCAGCGAGCGTGCGCCCTCCCGCTGCGGCGCCCGCGTACGTCGCCGCGAATGCCGCGATCGAAGGGCTCGCTCGCGGCCTGGCCGTGGAACTCGCGCCCATGCGCGTCAACGCCGTGTCACCCGGGACGATCGACGGCAACCTCTGGGCGAATCGCGACGAGGCCGCCCGCGCCGCCGCCTTCGCGCAGTTCAGTGCAGACACCCTGCTCGGCCGCCCCGGCACCGAGGGCGAGGTGGCGGATGCCGTCATCCACCTGCTCGTCAACGGCTACACGACCGGCTCGACGCTCTACGTCGACGGCGGGTACTCGCTGCGCTGAGGCTGGGCGGCAGAGCGCCGCCCACATCAGTCGACGAGCAGCGCCGGCTCCTCGAGCACGGATGCCACGTCGGCGATGAAGCGGCTCATGCCGTCGCCGTCGATCACGCGGTGGTCGAACGAGCCGGCGACCGTCGTGACCCAGCGGGGGCGGACCTCGCCGTCGACGACCCACGGCTTCTGGCTGATCGTGCCCATGGCGACGATCCCGGCCTCGCCGGGGTTGATGATCGGGGTACCGGCATCCATCCCGAACACGCCGATGTTCGTGATCGTGATCGTGCCGCCCTGCTGGTCGGCCGGCGAGGTCTTGCCCTCGCGGGCCGTGACCGTGAGGCGGTTGAGCGCGCGGGCGAGCTCCTTCATGCCGAGGTCCTGGGCGTCCTTGATGTTCGGGACGAGCAGGCCGCGGGGCGTCGCTGCGGCGATGCCGAGGTTCACGTAGTGGCGCACGGCGATCTCGGCGCCGCCCTCGGTCTCGATCCAGGCGGCGTTCACCATCGGGGTGCGGCGGGCCGCCCAGATCACGGCGCGAGCCATGATCAGCAGCGGCGAGACGCGGATGTCGGCGTAGTCCGGCGATGCCTTGAGGCGCTTGACGAGCTCCATCGTTCGGCTCGCGTCGATCTCCTTCCACACGGTCACGTGCGGGGCCGAGTACGCGCTCTGCACCATGGCCGAGGAGGTCGCCTTGCGCACGCCCTTGACCGGGATCGACTCGGTGCGCGAGTCGTCGCCGGACGATGCGGGGGTCGGCGCCAGGCCGCGGGCGAGGCCGACCGGTGCGCTCTGCGGCGCCGGCATGGTCTCCTCACGAACTGCGCCCCACTCGGGCGTCTCGATGTTGCGGAACACGCTCGCCTGCGAGGCCAGCTTCATGACGTCGTCACGGGTGACCTCGCCGTCGGCGCCCGTCGGGGTGACCGTGGTGAGGTCGACGCCGAGGTCACGCGCGAGCTTGCGGATCGGCGGCTTGGCGATCACACCGACCGAGGAGCGCACCTGGCGCTCGGCAGGGCGCTTGCGCCGTGAGGTCGCACCGCCGCCGGTGCCGTAGCCGACCAGCACCGATCCGCCGCCCTCTTCCGGCGCGGGCGCTTCCGCGGTCACGAACAGGCCCGGGCCAGCGTCATCCCGAGCATCCGTCACGAAGGTGATGATCGGCGTGCCGACCTCCACGGTCGTGCCCTCGCCGACCAGCAGCTCGTCGACCACGCCGGCGTGCGGCGACGGCAGCTCGACGAGCGACTTCGCCGTCTCGATCTCGCAGATCACGTCGTTGATCGCCACGGTGTCGCCCGGCGCGACCTTCCAGGTCACGACCTCAGCCTCGGTCAGACCTTCGCCGACGTCGGGGAGGTTGAAGTTCTGCGTGCTCATGAGCGGTCCTTTCGGAACGACAGTGTCGGTGGAACGAGCGGGAGTGTCAGTACGCCAGGGAGCGGTCGACGGCCTCGAGGATGCGGTCGGCATCCGGGAGGTAGGTGCCCTCGAGCTTCGCGGGCGGGAACGGGGTGTCGTACCCGGAGACACGGAGCACCGGGGCCTCGAGCGCGTAGAAGGCGCGCTCCATGACGGTCGCGGCGACCTCGCTGCCGACGCTCGTGAACCCCTGCGCCTCCTGCGCGTAGACCATGCGTCCGGTCTTTCGCACCGAGTCGAGGATCGGTGCGTAGTCGATCGGCGAGAGCGAACGCACGTCGACGACCTCGCAGCTGGTCCCCTCGGATTCGGCGAGCGCTGCCGCCTGCAGCAGGGTCGTGACGATCGCTCCGTGCCCGACGAGCGTGACGTCAGTGCCGCGGCGCACCACACGCGAGGCGTGCAGCGGGGCGCCGGACGACTCGAGGTCGACCTCGCCCTTCTGCCAGTAACGACTCTTCGGCTCCATGAAGATCACCGGGTCGTTCGAGGCGATCGCCTCCTGGATCATCCAGTACGCGTCGTTCGGCGTCGACGGCGACACCACGCGCAGGCCCGGCGTGTGCGTGAAGTACGCCTCCGGGCTCTCCTGGTGGTGCTCGACGGCGCCGATGTGCCCGCCGTAGGGGATCCGGATGACGATCGGCAGGCTCAGTGCGCCCTCGTGCCGGTTCGTGAGCTTCGCGAGCTGGGTGGTGATCTGGTCGAACGCGGGGAACACGAAGCCGTCGAACTGGATCTCGATGACGGGACGGAACCCGGTCATCGCGAGTCCGATGGCGGTGCCGACGATGCCGGACTCCGCGAGCGGGGTGTCGAGCACCCGACGCTCGCCGAAGTCGCGCTGCAGGTGCTCGGTCACACGGAACACTCCGCCGAGCTTGCCGATGTCCTCGCCCATGAGCAGGACCTTCGGGTCGTTCTCCATCGCCGCGCGCAGCCCGGCGTTCATCGCCTTGCTGAGCGGCATCGTCTCGAGCGTCATGCCTGCCCTCCCTCGAACGATGCCTCGTAGCGTGCCTGCCACGCCTTCTGCTCCTCGATCAGCGGATGCGGATCGCTGTAGACGTGGTCGAACATCCTCGCGACAGGCGGCGGGCCGAGCTCGACCGTGCGCGCACGCAGATCCTCGGCGGCATCCGCGCCTTCCTCATCGACCTCGGCGAAGAAGGATGCCGCGGCACCCCGTCCTTCGAGGAACGCGCGCATGCGAGTGATCGGGTCGCGCAGCGCCCACGACTCCTCCTCGTCGTTGCCGCGGTACTTCGTGGGGTCGTCGCTGGTGGTGTGCGCGCCGAGGCGGTAGGTGACCGCCTCGATCGCCCGAGGCCCCTGACCCGCACGGGCCTCGTCGAGCGCGACGCGAGAGACGGCGTAGCTCGCGAGCACGTCGTTGCCGTCGACCCGGACGCTGGGGATGCCGTAGCCGGCGCTGCGCTGCACGAGCGGCACCCGCGACTGTGTCGAGACCGGCACAGAGATGGCCCAGTGGTTGTTCTGCAGGAAGAAGACCGTCGGCGCCTGGTAGCTCGCGGCGAAGACCATCGCCTCGTGCACGTCGCCCTGGCTGGATGCGCCGTCGCCGTAGTAGACGATGACTGCCTCGTCGCGGTCGACGTCACCAGTGCCGGAGCGTCCGTCGAACAGGCGGCCCATGGCGAAGCCCGTCGCGTGCAGCACCTGCGACCCGAGCACGAGCGTGTACAGGCGGGTGTTGCCGTTCTTCGGATCCGTCGGATCCCAGCCACCGTGCGAGACCCCGCGCATCAGCTTGATGATGTCGACCGGATCGACACCGCGGATGCGCGTGACGGCGTGCTCGCGGTACGAGGGGAAGATCGTGTCCTGCGCGCGAGCGGCGCGACCGGACCCGACCTGCGCTGCTTCCTGTCCGCGGCTCGGCGGCCACAGCGCGAGCTGGCCCTGACGCTGCAGGTTGGTCGCCTGGGTGTCGATGGCGCGGATGACGACCATGTCCCGGTAGAACTGCTCGAGCTCCGCATCGCTGATCGCCTCGATCAACGGCAGATAGCTCTCGGCAGCCGGACTGGGCGCGAAGCGGCCGTCCGCTTCCAGGACGCGGACGAGTTCAGTCTCTGACGAGGTCACCGTTCCACGCTATCCGAGGTTGGGCACCTAGGGCTGGAGGGTGCGCACAATGGATCCCGAAACCTGTAGGACCTTGTCCACGGATTCATGCTCGCCGACGGATATGCGGATGCCGTCACCCGAGAACGGCCGCACGATGAGGTCGCCCTCGACGAACGCTGCTGCCGCTTCGTCGGTGCGTTCGCCGGTCGGCAGCCAGACGAAGTTGCCCTGCGCGTCGGGAACGTCCCAGCCCTGCGCGCGGAGCCCGTCGACCAGCAGCGTCCGGCGCTCGACGATCGCGGCGACGCGTTCGAGCAGTTCGGCTTCGGCATCGAGGCTCGCGATCGCCGCGTTCTCGGCTGCAGAGGTGACGGAGAGGGGGATGCCGGTGGTCCGCGCGGCATCCAGCACCTTCTCGTGCCCGATCGCATAGCCGACACGCAGACCCGCCAGACCGTACGCCTTCGAGAAGGTGCGCAGCACGACCACGTTCGGATGCCGCTCGAAGATGCGCTCCTCGAGACCGTTGACCGCGTTGGGGGCGGTCACGAACTCGGCATATGCCTCATCGAGAATGATCAGCACATCGGCGGGGACCCGGTCGACGAACGCCGAGAACTCGACACTCGTGATGATCGGTCCCGTCGGGTTGTTCGGCGTGCACACGATGATGGCGCGGGTGCGGTCGGTGACGGCATCCGCCATCGCGTCGAGGTCGTGGCGTCCCCCGTCGTCGGACCCCTGAGCCTGCCGAAGGGGCACCTGCACCCCGGTCGCGCCGGCGACGAGCGGCAGGCTCGGGTACGCCTCGAAGGAGCGCCAGGCGTAGATGACCTCGTCGCCGACGGACGACGTCGCCAGGATCAGCTGGTGCAGGATCGACACGCTCCCGGAGGCGACGTGCACCTCCTCGGGGCGAACGCCGTAGCGGGCACCGAGCCGTTCGCGCAGACGGCCGGCCGTGGCATCCGGGTAGCGGTTGATCGGCGTGATGTGCGTGAGCGCCTCGACGACCGAGGGCAGCGGGTCGAAGGGGTTCTCGTTGCTGGAGAGCTTGAACGCGTCGGGACCCGCCGGCTTGCCCTGGCGATACGGCGCGAGTGCGGCGATGGCGGGGCGGATGCGGGGCAGGATCTCGTCGGTCACGTGATGAGTCTACGAGCCGAGGATCGAGTACCCCTCGAGCTCTCCGCTTGGTACCATTCTGGTATGGCAATGACCGTGCGGCTCCCCGAAGAACTCGATGCGCAACTCGATGCGATCGCGCGTGCTCGACACACGTCAAAGCACGCAGTCCTCATCGAAGCCGCGACGAGATTCGCGAACAGCGAGACGAAGACCGATCGTGTGCTCTCGATCGCGGATGGGATCACCGAGCGATACGCCGACGCGATCAAACGCCTCGAAGACGCCTGACGCGCGGTGACGGAGTTCATCGATCCAGAGCAAGCGCTCGCTCTGATCACCAAGCTCGGTCTGCGTGTGCGGGACGAGGGCTTACTGTTCTCTGCGCTCGCCAGGCCGGCAACCGGGATGTTCGGCGCCGATGCGTATCCGACGTTCGAGGAGAAAGCCGCAGCGCTCATCAGTTCTGTCGCGCAGAACCACGCGTTGTTCGATGGGAACAAGCGGATGTCGCTCTACCTCACGTTCATCTTCATCGAGCTCAACGGCTACGAGATGACGTTCACGAATGAGGAAGCGTTCGACCTGGTCCTCGACGTCGCCCAGAGCCGACTCGATCTGAAGGAGATCGCGCACGTCATCGCGGCGCACATCCGCTGAGCTGGTGGAATCGCTGACGGATCGAGTCGATCGTGGAAGACTGGGCGCACCATGCGCTTCATCATCCGAGTCGTCGTCAACGCGTTCGCCCTGTGGGTCGTGACGCTGATCCCCGCTCTGCAGGTCATGATCATCGCCTTCCCCCCTGGGGAGACACTGCAGCTCGTGCTCACACTGCTCGCAGTGGCCGCGATCTTCGCGCTCGTGAACACGATCATCGGCACGGTCGTGAAGATCGTCGCGTTCCCGCTCTACATCCTCACGCTCGGCCTGATCGGGTTCGTGATCAACGGGTTCCTGCTGTGGCTGACCGCGTGGATCACGAGCGGGTTCGGCTGGGGCCTCACGGTCGGCGACTTCTGGTGGGGCGTCCTCGCGGCGATCATCATCTCGCTCATCAACGGCGTCTTCGGCTTCATCCTGCGTCCGCAGAGCAAGAAGCCCCGGCGAGACTGAGCGCACGGCTCAGCCGGTCCGTTCGGCGCGGTACTCGGTCGAGGTGATCTCGACCGCATCGTCGAGATCGGCCCACTGCTCGTCGAGCGCTTCCAGCCGCGGGTCGCCCGACTCGTCGACCATCTCCGCGGTCTCGAGGTAGGCGTCCATCTGGTGCGGGGCGAGCACGAGGTCCTGCACGCCACTGATCGGATCACCGACTCGCTCGGCGGTGAAGCTGTCCGCCGACCCGGTGCCCGCTGGCGATCCCCCACCGGCGAGCGACGAGACGACGTCATCGGTGTGCCGCAGCTGGATCGACAGCTGGTCATCGTCCAGGGCCGGCTCGACCGGACTGCCGGCCGTGAGCTGCACCCGCACGTCGTAGCCGCTCTCCATGGCGAGGTGCGCCGCGATCATCCCGCCCTGTGAATGCGCGACGATGTCGACCCGGTCACCGGGCTGCGCGCCGGCGGCGGCGAGCGCGTCGAGGGTCGCCTGATACGAGGCGGATGTCGCGCCGGAGTAGAGCTGCGCGTTCGACCGCATGTCCCACGGCTCCGACCCGCCGAAGGCCATCGTCTGCGTGCCCGTCACAGCGGCGATGAAGTGTCGTGTGCCGTCGGGCATCGTGTACCGGTCGACCCGCACCTGCGCGCCCGGTATGGTCGGGAACCGGCGCAGCGCGCCGGCGACGCCCTGGGGCGGCGCCTTCAGCGTCCGGCTGCGCACCTCGGTGACGGCCACGGCATCCGGCGTCCCCCGAAGCGTCGCGCCCGGCCGCACCGTTCCGAGCCCGGAGAGCACGGTGACAGCCGCGCCGGCCATGGAGATGAGCGCCGATCCCCCGCCGAGATCGAACTGCCTGTCGAGCCCCTCGAAGCGTGACGCCTTCCACTCGTCCGTGAGCCGGTCCGCCAGGTCGCCGAGCCTCTCGTCGGACGCCAGCAGCCGATCGAGCTCGACCTGCACCGCATCCGCCGGCGCAGCGCCGATCAGACGGAGCGCCTCCACCTCGGCGCGCAGTTCGACGACCTCGTAGACGTCGGCCATCAGCATCGTCGACGCACTCGCATCCTCGATCTCGTCCCGCACCGTCGCGAGCCGATCGCCGCCCGCCATCATCGCGACGATGTCGACCCGCGCGTCGAACCCGCTGTGTTCCAGAACGGTCGCCTGCGCCCGGCCGACCGCCGCCCTCGCCTCGCTCACCTGCGCAGCCACTCCATCGAGTCGGCGAGCGACCTCGCGCAATGCCTCCGTGTCGACGGCGATGACGCCGCCGTGACGGATGTCGAGGTCATCGCTCATCGCGACTCCACCGCATCGAGCTCCGCGCAGCGTGCGTGCAGTTCGCCGAGTTCCGCCCGCGACGCCGTCTGCACCCCGCCGAGCGCATCGCGCAGTGCCTGCACGCCCGCCGCCTCCCATTCGATGTCGGCGAGAAGACCGGCGAGCATGGCCGCGGCGTCCTCCATGATCTCGATCGCGTTGCGGATCTCCCGAGCAGCTCGATACCAGGTCCAGACATCGACCGACGTCTGCGAGCCGGCCACGGTGAAGGAGTACATGCGTCCAGCATCCGCGGTCCGGCGCACCTGACGACGGGCGAGCGACGGGCCGCGTGGGCCGACGGCGGCGATGATATTCGGTGCAGGAGGAGTGGATGGAACTGTGCAGGAACGCCGCTTCCAGGCAGAATGGGTGAGTGACAGCCACGGATCCCTTTCGCGTGATCTTCGTGTGCACGGGGAACATCTGCAGATCACCGATGGCCGAAGTGGTCTTCCGCGATCTCGCAGAACGTCAGGGACTCGGCTCGCGGATCATCTCGCGCAGCGCCGGCACCGGTGATTGGCATCTGGGCGAACGCGCAGATCACCGCACGATCGACTCGCTCGCGCGTCGCGGCTACGACGGCTCGCAGCATCGCGCACGGCAGTTCACCCTGGCCTCGTTCGCCGACAACGACCTGGTCGTCGCGCTGGACCGCACCCACGAGCGGATCCTGCGCGAGTGGGCGTCCGACGAGGATCAGGAGGGCAAGGTCACGCTGCTGCTGGCCTTCGACCCCGATGCGTCGACGCACGACGTGCCCGATCCCTACTACGCGGGCACGGAAATGTTCGATTCGGTGCTCGGTATGATTGAGACGGCGACCAGAGGCCTGTTCCGACAGCTCGAACCCGCACTGCGTCTCCCCCGCACCCCCCGCATCTGACGGGCCCGATCAGGAGGACTCCCCTGACTTTCCAGCCTTCGCTTCCGCCGCAGCCCCTGAGCCCGCTGGACGGACGCTACCGCGCCGCCGTCGCAGGCCTCGCCGACTTCCTCTCCGAGGCCGGACTCAACCGCGCCAGGGCCGAGGTCGAGATCGAGTGGCTGATCGCGCTCACCGACCGCTCGCTGTTCGATACCTCCCCGCTGTCGGATGCCGACAAGGAGCGCCTCCGCGCGCTGTACCGCGACTTCGGGCAGGCCGAGATCGACTGGCTCGCCGAGAAGGAAGCCGTCACCCAGCACGACGTGAAGGCCATCGAGTACCTGGTGCGCGACCGCCTCTCGACGCTCGGCCTGGATTCGATCGCGGAGCTCACCCACTTCGCGTGCACGAGCGAGGACATCAACTCCGCCTCCTATGCGCTCACCGTGAAGCGCGCGGTCGAAGAGGTCTGGCTGCCCGGCCTCGACACCGTCATCGCGAAGCTGCGGGAGCTCGCCGTCGAGCACGCCGACGCCCCGATGCTCTCCCGCACGCACGGACAGCCCGCGACGCCCTCGACCATGGGCAAGGAGATCGCCGTGTTCGCGTGGCGTCTCGAGCGCGTGCGCGCGCAGATCGCGGCATCCGACTACCTGGCGAAGTTCTCGGGCGCGACCGGCACCTGGTCGGCGCACCTCGCCGCCGACCCGGATGCCGACTGGCCCACGATCGCCCGCGAGTACATCGAGGGCCTCGGACTCGGCTTCAACCTGCTCACCACGCAGATCGAGTCGCACGACTGGCAGGTCGAGCTCTACGACCGCGTGCGTCACGCCGGCGGCATCCTGCACAACCTCGCCACCGACATCTGGACCTACATCTCGCTCGGCTACTTCGCGCAGATCCCGGTCGCGGGCGCCACCGGGTCGTCGACGATGCCGCACAAGATCAACCCGATCCGCTTCGAGAACGCCGAGGCGAACCTCGAGATCTCGGGCGCCCTGCTCGCCTCGCTCGGCCAGACCCTGGTCACCAGCCGCCTGCAGCGCGACCTCACCGACTCGACCACGCAGCGCAACATCGGCGTGGCGTTCGGTCACTCGCTGCTCGCGCTCGACAACCTGCGCCGCGGCCTGAACGCGATCTCACTGTCGCGCGATGTGCTGCTGGCCGACCTCGACGTGAACTGGGAGGTGCTCGCCGAGGCGATCCAGACCGTCATCCGCGCCGAGGTGGTCGCCGGGCGCTCGACGATCACCGACCCGTACGCGCTGCTCAAGGAGCTCACGCGCGGACACCGCGTCGGTGCAGCCGACCTGGCGGCGTTCGTCGAGACGCTCGAGATCGGGGATGCCGCGAAGCAGCGTCTCCTCGCTCTGACGCCGTCGACGTACACGGGCATCGCGGAGCAGCTCGCGCGATAGTCGCGGCTGTCAGGACGAGGTCGCCGCGGCGTCCTTCGGCATGAACGCGGCGGCGATCAGCGTGAGGACCGCCGTGATCGCGACCGCGATGAAGACCCAGACCGAGGCTTGGATGATCGTGGCCGGGTCATCCGGACCGGCGCCCTGGGCGATGACCGTGTTCGAGATCGCCCCGAACACCGCGACGCCGACCGCGCTCCCGGCTGACCGTGCGAACGCGTTCATGCCCGTGACGGCTCCGCGCTCGCCCCAGCCCACCGAGGCCTGAGCGGCGATCAGGGTGGGCGCCGCGCTCCAGCCGAGTCCGAAGCCGAACAGGAAGGCGACGGCCGCGACCGTGAACGGGTTCGGCCACGAGGCGACCGCTGCCAGCGTGACGGCCGCGACCGTGGTGATGCTCATGCCGATCAGCGTCGTGCGGCGGAAGCCGATGCGCAGATAGAGCCGCCCGGCGTTGGCGGCAGACAGCGGCCAGCCGAGCGTCAGCGCCGCGACCGCGAGGCCCGACAGCAACGGAGCGATTCCCGTGGATCCCTCGAGGTAGGCCGGCGCGAAGCTCGTGACGCCGAGCATCAGCGCTCCGACGCCCAGCGAGACGATCGTGGTCGTGAGGATGAGCGGTCGAGCAGCGAGGCGCAGGTCGACGATCGGTTCGGCCACCCGCCGCTCCACGAACCCGAAGGCCGCGAGCGCGACCACACCGATGCCGAAGCAGATGGCGCTCTGCACCGAGAGCCATGCCCAGGCGTTGCCGCCCTCCAGCATCCCCAGGATGATGCCGGTGAGCCCGACCGTGAGCAGCAGTGCGCCGCCGTAGTCGATGCGGTGCCGAACCGTCTGCTTCTCCTCGTGATACCTGCGCAGCAGCATCCATCCGGCGATCAGGCAGAGCGGGATGTTCACCCAGAAGATCCACCGCCAGGCGTCGAGCTGGGCGAAGAGCCCGCCGAGCGCCGGGCCGACCACGGAGGAGACCGCCCACACGCTCGCGATGTAGCCCTGCACCTTCGCACGCTCCGCGACCGTGTAGATGTCGCCGACGATCGTCATCGACATGGGTGCGACGGCACCCGCGCCGAGGCCCTGGATGATCCGGAAGACGATCAGCGCCGGCATGCTCCACGCGAACCCGCAGAGGATCGAGCCGAGGAGGAAGAGGGCGATGCCGAGGATGATGATCGGCTTGCGACCGATGGTGTCGGCGAACCGCGAGTAGATCGGCACGCTCACGGCCTGCGCCAGGAGGTACACGGAGAACAGCCACGGGAACTGCTGGTAGCTGCCGAGATCGCGCACGATGCTCGGGACCGCCGTGGCGAGGATCGTCGCGTCGATCGCGATGAGCCCGGTCGACAGCATCAGCGCCCCGAGCACGGGACCCCGCTTCGACCGCAGGCCGATGGAGGCGCGTTCGACGGAGGCAGTCACCTCAGGGACAAGCCGATCCGAATCGCGGCTATTCCTTGCGCTCGCCCGACTCGCTCGGCGTCGTCGGCGATTCCGCCTCGGGCTCCGGGTCGTACAGCACCGGGCGATCCACGGTCTTGGTGACGTCTGCCGGGTCGATCGCGAGCATCAGCATCGCCAGGATGAGCAGCGTCGCGATGAACGCTCCGCCGCCGACGACGAGGCCGAGTGCGACCGGGGTCAGCCCGTCATAGGTGCCGTTCGCGATCGATGCGTTGACGCGCGCCGTGAAGGCACCCGTCGAGACGAGCGTCACGATCGTCGCGAAGACCCCGCACCCCAACGCGATCAGGAGCAGGTGCAGCGGGCGCAGGATGTCGCGGCGGCTGGGCTTCTCGTCGCTCATCGCTCTCCTCCATGCGGGGCCGTCGCGGGGGCGGCATCGGGTCCTGCGTCAGGAGCGGCGGAGGCCGCGTCCTCGGTGGGCACGGCGTCGACACGACGCGGCGTGAGGCCGGCGATCGCGAGGAACACGGCGACGACTGCAGCGTAGCCGCCGAAGATCCCGACGCCGAGGATGATGCCGGACAGCACGAAGTCGCCGGCGCCGGTGATCGAGTACTCCTGGATGAACCCTGCGGGGATCAGCAGCAGCAGGACCGCGAGCAGGATGCCGAAGGATCCGACCGTGATCGCATCGCGGGCGAGCGGGTCGGCCGCGCGACGGGCCCGCAGCCCCGCGAGCAGTTCGACCCCTCCGCTGAGCACTCCCCAGGCGACGACCACGATGAAGAAGAGGTCGTCGCTGCGCCACATCGGCACGCCGGAGACCATGCCGGCCACGACGCCGATCGCGGCGAGCAGCACGGAGGACCAGCGCGAGCCGGCCGGGAGCACGAGCCAGGCGGCGAGGATGTGCGCCAGGGCGGAGACGAAGACGAAGCCACTGAACACGGAGAGACCGATCGGCGCCGAGTGGTCCGATGAGAAGGTGATCATCAGCGCAGCGGCCGCGGCGAACAGCGCACGCAGCAGCTGGATGGTGCGCATCGTGAATGCGCGAGCAGGGGCAGACATGGCTGAGAAGGGTCCTCCGGAGTATTCCCCCCAGTCTACGCGGGGGTTCGGAGCGGTTGCCGCCGCGCGCGGCGGCGCCCTCTCCGTGAGGCCCGCGGCGCTCCCCAGATTGCCGACGGGCCTCACGGAACACGCAGTGAGGGGGGCGTCACTGCGTCTGACTGACGCTCCGTGTACTCGGGCACCCGGCGTACGGCGATCAGTCGGGCGACCACAGCACCTGCGCCCCGTCCCTTGAGGCGTCCGCGTGTGGTCGTATGCTCACTTTAGAGCTGTGATCTTCACATACCGGAGGGGGCCTGTGATGAGTTTCGGGACTGACCGCTTCGGAGCAAGGGATGACGCCTTCGCCGGTGCATTCCGAGACGCGATCAATGCGAAGGACGTGACGCTGACCAAGCTGTCGCGGCAGCTGCAGTCCCGCGGCACCAAGGTCTCACTGGCGACACTGAGCTACTGGCGTTCGGGTGCCAGGCGTCCGGAGGGCCCGCAGTCGCTCGCTGCGCTGGCCGATATCGAGGAGCTGCTCGACCTCGACGCCGGCGCGCTCGCCGCGCTGCTGCGCTCGCACCGCACCGGACCGCTCGGCCCGAACCGCTTCCCACTCGACGAGCAGGAGGTCGAGCGCGCCGTGAAAGAAGCCTTCGCCGCTCTGGGCACCGAGTACCCCGACACCTCGCGCGAGCTGACGACGCATTCGGTGACGGATGTGGATGCCGCGGGCAACGTCGCCTTCTGCATGACCCGCAGCATCGTGCAGTCGACCACCGGGACGATCGCGTCGATCCCGTTCCTCGAGATGACTCCGGGCGTGCGCACCCCGGCCCCGATCATCTCGGCCGCGGCCGGCGGACGCATCGCGGCGCGGTACTCGCATCCGAGCGGCGAGGTGCACGGTGTGCTGTTCGAGCTCGATGTGCCGCTGACCGCGCCGGATACGGCCGTCGTGGAATGGTCGGTGGAGTACCCGCCCGGATATCCGGCGATGCGCGAGACCGGGCACGCGCTGGCTCGCCAGTGCCGCGAGCTGCTCGTGTGGACCAGGTTCCATCCCGATGCGCTGCCCGATTGGTGCGAGGAACGCGTCGAGACGCCCACAGGGTCGACGATCGTTCCGGCATCCCTCGGCGGCGGCACCTCGGTGCACCAGGTGCGCCGAGCCTTCGGACCCGGCGTGCTGGAACTGCGCTGGGGCTACGGCGAGCGCGCCGCCGATCAGCCGGGCTGATCCCCGGTCGCGACCGGGCGGCCAGGTGTGTTCGACCACTGACTCCACGATCCGGGGAAGACCTTCGCGTCGATCCCGATCTCGTTCAGGATGAGCACGGAGTGCGCCGCCGTGATGCCGGACCCGCAGTACGCGGCCACCGGAGTACCGGCCGTCACGCCGACCGCGGCGAAGTTCGCGCGGACCGTGTCGGGGTCGAGGATCCTGCCCTCCGCATCGAGGTGCACGCCGGTGGGGAGGTTGCGCGCTCCCGGGATGTGCCCGGCCACCGGGTCGAGCGGCTCGGTCTGGCCGCGATAGCGCTCGGGCGCGCGCACGTCCAGCAGGACACCGGATGCCGGGAACGCGGCAGCCTCGTCGATCGTCAGCGCCGCCTCGCCGATCTCATCCAGCACGACGTCGCCTGGCTCGGGCTCGACGTCATCCGTCGTGACCTCGAACCCTGCGGCCTGCCACCCACGGATGCCGCCGGCGAGCACGCGCACGTCGAGGCCGCCCTGACGAAGCAGCCACCAGGCGCGGGATGCCGCCAGCCCCTTGGCGTCGTCGTAGGCGACTACCGTGTCACCGGCGTGCACGCCCCACCGGCGAGCGGCGGTCTGCAGCGTCTCGGTCGACGGCAGCGGATGCCGGCCCTCACTCGGCTCGCCGTGCGTGGCGAGCTCGGTGTCGAGCGGCACGTACACGGCTCCTGGGATGTGCCCCGCGAGGTAGTCGACATGACCATCCGGCCGATCGAGCCGCCAGCGCACGTCGAGTACGCGCACCGGCGCCTCGGCAGTCAGCAGATCGTGCAGCTCGTCCGCAGTGATGAAGTTGGTCATGGTGCGAGGCTACCCATTCGAGCGCAGAGCGAGCCCGAGCATGTCGAATTCTGACGCGAGATCGGCTGCGGCATCCTCGCGAGCAGGCTGAAGCTCCCTGCGGTGCTCGCGAGTCGACCGCTCGCGACGGACTGAGAACTCGTGGGAATATCCGGGCGCGCGGCGCGTTTCACCCGTCATGATTGAAACTTCAACCGTCCTCGCGACCGAGCGGACCCGGGTGCGCGTCCCCCTGCGTTTCGCGGACGGCTATGCGACGACGGCCGACGTCGTCACCTTCGATGGACTCGTCGATGGCCGGGAGCACCTGCTGCTGGGACTCGGCGACTGGCAGGCGGCCATCGAGCGCTCAGCCGCCGGCGGCGATGCACCGCTGGTCCGTCCGCACAGCGAGTGCCTGACCGGCGACGTGTTCGGGTCGGAGCGCTGCGACTGCGGTCCGCAGCTGCGTGAGGCCGTCGAGCGGATCGCCGCCGAGGGCGGCTTCCTCCTCTACCTGCGGCAGGAGGGCCGCGGCATCGGCCTGTACGCGAAGCTCGACGCATACGCGCTGCAGGACGCCGGCCTCGACACCTACGAGGCCAACGTGGCGCTCGGCCACGGCGAGGACGAACGCGACTACACCGTCGCCGCTCAGATGCTGCGAGCGGCGGGCGTCGACACCATCCGACTGCTCAGCAACAACCCTGACAAGGCCACGCAGCTCGAGGCTCTCGGCATCCGGGTCTCCGACCGGGTGCCGACCGAGGTGCACCTGTCGGAGGCGAACAGCCGCTACCTGCAGGCGAAGCGCGACCACACCGCCCACACGCTCGACCTGTCTGCCGCGTGAGTCCCGAGGCCGGCATGACGCAGGCGCCGAAGCATCCGCGTCGACTCGATGACGCCGAGATGGAGACGTGGCTGCCGGTCATCCGGTTCGTGCAGCTGCTCCCGCAGGTGCTCGATCGCACGCTGAAGGACGAGGTCGGGCTCAACCACGCGCGCTACGCGATCCTGATCACGCTGGCGGGGCAGGGCGCGGATGCGGTCACGATGACCGAGCTCGCCCACATCGCCGGACTCAGCCGCTCGCGTCTGAGTCATTCCCTCGATTCGCTCGAGGAGCGCGGCTGGGTCGCTCGGACCTCGTGCGGCAGCGACAAACGCACGCTGTCGGCGACGCTGACACCGGCTGGGCGGGAGTTGCTGCGCGCGGCGGCACCGGTCCATGTCGAACAGGTGCGCGAGCTGGTGCTCGATCCGCTCAGCGAGGAGGAGCGCGGACAGCTCCGTTCGATCCTCGGCAAGCTGCTGCCCGGGGTGACCGCCGCGCTCTAGCGTCCGCACCGTTCTGCTCTGAGCAGAACAGGTCGAGCGACGCGGATGCGGCGGATTACCGTGAGGCATGGCCGACATCGCCCCGTTCCCTCGCGCACCCCGTCCCGCACGATCGCCGCGGAGCGCTCCAGAGCCGCTGTGGCGTCAGCTCCTCGGCGAACAGCTGCGCCGGCGACGACACGAGCGAGACGAGATCCTGTCCGAGACCGCCGATCGGGCAGGGGTCTCGCCGCAGTACCTCTCCGAGGTCGAGCGCGGGCTCAAGGAGCCGTCGAGCGAGATGATCGCGGCGATCGCCGGTGCCCTCGACACGAGCCTGATCGAGCTCACCAGCGCGATCGCCGGCGAGCTCCGATCCGTCACGGCTCCGGCATCCGCCACCGTCTCGGCATCCGGCACGGCCTTCGCCCTCGCCGCCTGAGCCGCGGTCCCGGGCTCAGTCGGCTCGCGCGCCGAGCACGGTGTCGATCAGTCCGTACTCGCGCGCGGCCGTCGCCGTGAAGACGCGATCCCGATCGGTGTCGATGCGCAGCTCACCCAGCGCCCTGCCGCTGTGCCTGGCGAGGATCTCCTCCATGTCCGAGCGCACGCGCACGACCTCATCCGCGGCGAGGATGAGATCAGGGATCGCGCCGCGCGACTGACCAGCCGGCTGGTGCAGCACGATCCGTGCATGGGCAAGCGCTGCCCGCTGTCCCGGTGCACCTGCGGCGACCTGCAGCGCGGCCGGACCGATCGCCTGACCGACGCAGGTCGTGGCGATCGGCGGGCGGATGTGCTGCATGGTGTCGTAGATCGCGAGTGCCGCTCCCGGATCGCCGCCCTCGCTGTTGATGTAGAACTGGATCGGGCTCTCCGGGCTGTCGGCGTCGAGGTGCAGCAGCTGGGCGATCAGCGCGTTCGCCACGCCAGCATCGATGCCGGTGCCGAGGTAGATGACGCGCTCCGCGAGCAGGTGCGAATACACGTCCATGACGCGCTCTCCTCGTGGATGCTGCGCGATGACGTTCGGGATCGCGTAGCCGCTCATGCGCCTGTCCCCAATCCGACGCGCTCGCGGTGGCGCGGCATCACCTGTGCGATCGAGGAGACGATCTCATCGATGAATCCGTAGTCCCTCGCCTGCGTGGCGGTGTACCAGCGATCATGCAGGGAATCCTCGAAGATGCGCTCGACCGGCTGTCCCGTGTCGTCCGAGATCAGGCCGAGCACGGTGTCGCGCATGTGCCTGAGGTCATCCGCCTGCGTCTCGATCTCGCCGGCCGAGCCGCCGATGCCTGCCGAGCCCTGGTGCATCAGGATGCGGGCGTGCGGGAGCGCGCGTCGTCTGCCGTTCGTCCCCGCCGAGAGCAGGAACTGCCCTGCGCTGCAGGCGAGGCCGAGCGCCAGCGTCGCGACATCGTTCGGGATCAGGCGCATGATGTCGCGGATCGCGAGCATCGACGGCACCGATCCGCCCGGCGAATGGATCCACAGTGCGATGTCGGTGCGCGGATCCTCGGCGGACAGCGTCAGCAGCTGCGTCATCAGCAGCGTGCCATTGTCGTCGTCGAGCGCTCCGTCCAGCACCAGCACCCGCTCGTGGAACAGGGCGCGGCGGGCTTCAGGACCGAACTGCGGGATGGGGCTGTCTTCGCTCATGGCACCAGCATCCGTCGCGGCTGGCCTGTCGGCATCCGTTTCTGCCCTTGGCCGATCTGCCGTGAGCGGAGCGAGGCGGCAGCGGCCCGAAAGGAGCACGTAACACCCGCGAATCATCACGCTCGTACGCTCGGCAGCATGGCGAAGAAGGAACCGAAGAAGCAGGACGACGCCCAGGCACCGGCGTGGCAGTGGTCGGAGGACGGCCTCAACTTCCGCACCCGCAAGTGGGTGCGGCCAGAGGACCTGAACGCCAACGGATCGCTGTTCGGCGGCAGCCTGCTGAAGTGGATCGACGAGGAGGCGGCGATCTATGCGATCGTGCAGCTCGGCAACTACCGCGCCGTCACGAAGCACATCTCGGCGATCGACTTCGAGGCATCGGCCGTGCAGGGCGACCTGATCGAGATCGGCCTGCAGGCCACGCATTTCGGACGCACGTCGCTGACCATGCGTGCGGTGGCCCGCAACATGATCACCCGCAAGCGCATCCTGACGATCGAGAAGATCGTGTTCGTGAGCCTCGACGAGGATGGCGTGCCGACCCCGCACGGCTACCGCGAGATCACGTACAACCGCGATCGGATGCCGACCGAGCGGCTCGCCACCGGCACGATCCGCCTGCCCAGCTAGCACCGACCCACCCCCTTATGCGCGAACGGCCCCCTTATGCGCGTCACTCAAGGGGTGGCTCGCACAGAAAGGGGCGGTTCGGCGGGCGTGGCGTCGGCATGACTTCCCCCGGTGTCACGCCGCCGCAACGCACGCGATATCGCTGTCCTGCCGAATACTGAACGGCGAGCTCGCGTCAGGATGCGGAGGCGACCGCCGCGGACCCGGTGACGGATGCTGCCTTCGGCGTCGCTGCCGCGGCTGGCCGCTTGTGACGGCCCGGCTCGGCGACGTTCACGATCGCGCGGACCACACCGCCGATCACCAGCATGGCGACGAGCGCTGCACCCGAGACGATGAGTGGCAGCCACTGATTCGCGAACGAGGCGGTGAAGCTCATGAGCGCGAACGGGATCCACACCCCGACCGCTCCCCCGCTCAGTCCGCCGGCACCCCGCATGATCGCGACCCCCGCCACGATCGCGCAGATCACCGCGAGCCCCGCGCCGACCATCCCGATCGGCACCATCACTGCGGCGAGATCGTTCGCCAGTCGGAACGTTGTCATGCTGACCCCCCCCCGGTCCGCGGTATCTCCGCATCTTCGACACTACGGAGGTGTCAGGGGAAGGACATCCGTCTCAAGTGCCACCGGCATCATCCTTCAGGGGGATATATCGCGAGGACCGGCCGTCAGCGGCGGGCGCGGCGCCGAGAGCGGCCGAGGGTCAACCGGCGAAGGCGCGAGGAGCGGATCGTGCGCACCGGCTGCGTGACCACCGCGTCGACGACCATCGATCCGTCGGTCGGACCGACGATCGCGATGGCGGATGTCTCGGTCGCCTCGAGCGGTTCGATCGGCATCCGTCCGAGTGCCCTGTGCGCGCGGACGTAGGCGGGCACCAGCAGCACGATCGCGCCGAGCCAGGCCAGCGGGTTACTGAGCGCGACGCCGGTGAAGCCGAGCACGGCGCCGAGTGCCAGCGCCGCGACCACCCGCATCACGAGCTCGATCACACCGGTCACGGTCGGCACGAGGGTGTGCCCGAGACCCTGCAGCGCGCCGCGCAGGACGAAGAGGATGCCGAGGGCCCAGTACCCGCAGCCGTTCACGATCAGCATGAGGTGCGCGAGATCGACGACCTCGTCGGAGCCTTCACCGACGAACAGACGCACCATGGGCGCCCCGAACGCGATCAGCAGGCCGCCCAGCACGATGCCGGCGCCGATCGCCATCCACGTCGCCTCGACGACACCGCGGCGGATGCGGTCGGGACGACGACCACCGTGATTCTGCGCCGCGTACATCGACACCGCGAGGCCGAGGGACGACAGCAGCGCGACCGCGAGGCTGTCGACGCGGGACGCCGTCGTGTACGCCGCGACGGCATCGGCGCCGAGCGTGTTCAGGGCGACCTGCACGGTGAGCGTGCCGATCGCGATGATCGACGCCTGGAAGCCCATCGGCAGGCCGAGCCGGAGGTGCTCGGCGAAGTCCGCACGCGTCACGCGCCAGTCGCTGCGCCGCAGGTGCAGCATCGGCAGGCGCCGGCGCACGAACTCGAGGCAGAGGATCACCGAGACCGCCTGCGCGACCACGGTCGCGAGCGCCGCACCACCCACGCCCCACTCGAGGGGGCCGACCATCAGCACCACGAGTCCGACGTTCAACGCGCACGAGACCGTCAGGAACACCAGCGGCGTGCGGGAGTCGCCGATCGCGCGGATGATCGCCGAGAGGTAGTTGAAGAACATCGTGGCGCCCGCGCCGAGGAAGCTGATCTGCGTGAAGATCGTCGCCTCGTCCAGGAGCTCTGGCGGTGTCTGCAGCAGCACCAGCAGCGGCTCTGCGATGAGCGGGGCGGCGACGGTCAGGACGACGCTCGTGATCCCCGAGAGGATGACGCCGGTCGCGACGGAGCGGCGCACCCCGGCGTCGTCGCGTGCGCCGAAGGCCTGGGCGATCGGGATCGCGAAGCCGCTCGTGAGACCCCACGCGAAGCCGAGCAGCAGGAACAGCAGCGGACCGGTCGCACCGACCGCCGCGAGCGAGGTCACGCCGAGGTGGCGCCCCACGACGATCGCGTCGGCGAAGTGGTACAGCTGCTGCACGACGTTGCCGAGCAGGAGGGGGATCGAGAAGGAGAGGATGACACGCCACGGGCGACCCGTGGTGAGGGAGGTGGCCATGAGGGGGAGCTCGCAGAAGCTTGAGTGCGGATCGGGGGATGACACTGCGAGAGTGCTGTCGTCCAGCTTATCGAATCGATTCGGTGATCCGCATGCGCTCTTTCCCGCCGAGCTCGGCATCGGCTTCGTCCCGTTCAGTCCGCTCGGCAAGAGATTCCTCACCGGGACCGTCGACCAGCGCACCACGTTCAGCGACAACGACATCCGCGCGACGATCCCGCGCTTCACCGCGGACAACCGCGAGGCGAACCAGGCGCTCGTGTCGCACGTCGGCGAGCTCGCGACCTCGAAGGACGCGACGCCGGGTCAGGTCGCGCTCGAGTGGCTGCTCGCGCAGCATCCGTGGATCGTGCCGATCCCCGGCACCCGACGCACCGCCCGGATCGCAGAGAACGCGGGGAGCACTGCCGTCTCGCTGTCCGCCGATGAGCTCGCCGATCTGTCGGCGCTCGCGACACGGATCGGCGTGAGCGGCGATCGGTACAACCCGCAGCAGATGTCGTTCATCGATCGCTGAGCGGCACGCTCGGTATCCTGAGGCGGATGACCTCCGCCCGCAGCTACCCCGCGACGATCGCGGCACCGGTCGAGCAGGAGATCGTGATCCGGAAGTCACGCTTCCTCACGCGCGTCGAGCCGGTCGGATCGGTCGAGGACGCCGAGGCGGTGATCGCCGGCATCCGCAAGCGGGCGTGGGACGCGAACCACAACTGCACCGCGATGGTCACCGGCCTGCTCGGGGATCAGGCGAGATCGTCGGATGACGGGGAGCCATCGGGTACTGCCGGCGTGCCGATGCTCGAGGTGCTGCGGCGACGCGAGCTGACCGATGTGGTCGCGGTCGTGACGCGGTACTTCGGCGGCGTGAAGCTCGGCGCCGGCGGCCTTGTGCGCGCGTACTCCTCGGCGGTGTCCGAGACGCTCGACCTCGCGTCATTGGTGCGGCGCGCTGCGCTCACGCAGGTGCACGTCGACGTGCCGCATGCCGACGCCGGGCGGTACGACAACCTGCTGCGCGACTGGGCGGGGCACCACGGCGCGACACTCGGCGAGCCTTACTACGCAACGCTCGCGCGGCTCGAGCTGTGGGTGCCGGCGGAGTCGCTCGCGCGGCTCCACGACGACCTCGCCGCGGCATCCTCCGGCGATGTGGTGCCGGTGATCGGCGGCGAGCGCATCGTCGACGTGCCCGACTGAGGTGGGTGCGTCCTGGATCCGGCGAACGCACAACAGCGGGCCGATACGCTGGATGACGCGGCCGCGGAAGGAGTGCGATGTTCGACAGCCCGCTCTCTGCCTCGGCCTACGAGATCCTCGAGGTCGACCCCTCCGTCGACGACGCGGAGCTGCGACGCGCATACCGATTGCGGATGCGGCAGACGCACCCCGACACCGGCGGCGATGCCGCGGTGTTCATCCAGGTGCAGCGCGCCTGGGAGCTGATCGGCACCCCCGAGGGCCGCGCCGCCTACGATCGCCGCACCGGCGTGAACGATGCCGGCAGCGACTCCGAGTGGAGCGGATGGCGTCCGCCCACAGCTGCCCGCACCGACACCCGTCCGCGCGCCCGCTCCTACGGCCACCCTGGCGGCTGGCGGCGGGAGCGCTACCTCGTGCTCATCCGCGAATGGGTCGGCCGCGGCGTCGAGGTGCCGGATCCGTATGATCCAGCGCTCGTGCGCGCTGCTCCTCGCGAGCTGCGACGGATGCTCGCGGACGCCCTCGCCGAGGAGCACACCGCTCGCACCGTCTCGGCGCTGGGCATGGGATTCACGGTCTGGCACGACGTGGCTGCCGGAGCGGATGCCGACGACAAGCTCGATCATGTGGTGCTCAGCCCGTCCGGCCTCTACGGCGTGATGAGCGAGGACTTCGGCGGTGTCGTCGGGTTCCGCCGCGGCGAGATCACGGGTCCGAGCCTCGGCACCCGCGCCCCGGTCACCAGCGCGCTCGCCAGGATGCGGGCCGTCGCCAAGGCGGCGAAGGTGAAGTTCGGCGGAGCGATCATCGTGCTGCCGGATGACGACCTGGCCCAGGCCGTGACCTCGCTCGGCACGAGCCGCGGGGTGCCGGTCGTCGTGGTCCGCCGCAGCGCTCTCACGATGGTGCTGCGCCAGGGCGTCCCTGGAGCGCGCGAGATCGGCGGCAACGAGCTGTTCGACGTGCGCACCCGCCTGCAGCAGACCGTCCGCTTCGTCTGACGCCGCCCCGCGGCATCCGCCAGCCTGCCGTCACGTCACGATCTGCGGAGTCGGTCACGATTCGCCGAGGAATCCGGCGGATGTCTCCGCAGATCGCGACATCGTCCGCTGATCGTGTCGGCGGTGACACGCCCACGGCATCCGTTCATTTGAATTACTCAAAACAACGTGTATGGTCGAAGCCATGGAGACGGCACTCGACTCGACGCTTCGGCAGGCGGGCCTTCGGGCAACCGCAGGCCGTGTCGCCGTGCTCGCCGCGCTGGATTCCATGGCCCACACGGACGCCGAGCGGGTCTTCCGCACAGTGTCCGGCGTGCTTCCGACCACGTCGATCCAGTCGGTGCACAACATCCTCACGGACCTGACGACGGCGGGCCTCATCCGCCGGATCGAACCGGCAGGGTCCGCAGCCCTCTATGAGCGGCGCACCGATGACAACCACCACCACATCGTCTGCACCTCCTGTGGTGCGGTCGGCGATGTGGACTGCGTCACCGGTGATGCGCCGTGCCTCACTCCGTCCGACGCGGGTGGATTCACCGTCCAGACAGCCGAAGTCACCTTCTGGGGCCTGTGCCCCAGTTGCCAGAACGCCGCGCACTAGCCGACGCCGCACCCGGTCTCACCGTGAGACGGGCTGTTCGCCGGCACTGCGCGCAGAAGGAGAAAGCACCATGACCAAACCTGCCACGACAACACAGACCGGTACGCCGGCACCGAGCGACGCGCACTCGCTCACGGTCGGCGCCGACGGCCCCACCGTCCTGCATGACCGCTACCTCGTCGAGAAGCTCGCCTCGTTCAACCGCGAGCGCGTGCCGGAGCGCAACCCGCACGCCAAGGGTGGCGGAGCGTTCGGCGAGTTCGTCGTGACGGAAGACGTCTCGGCGTACACGCGCGCTGCGGCGTTCCAGCCCGGCGCGACGAGCGAGACGCTGATCCGCTTCTCGTCGGTCGCCGGCGAGCAGGGCTCCCCCGACACCTGGCGCGATGTGCGCGGCTTCTCGCTGCGCTTCTACACGACCGAGGGCAACCTCGACATCGTCGGCAACAACACCCCCACCTTCTTCCTGCGCGACGCCATGAAGTTCCCCGACTTCATCCACTCGCAGAAGCGCCTCGGCGACTCTGGCCTGCGCGATGCCGACATGCAGTGGGACTTCTGGACGCTCTCTCCCGAGACCGCCCACCAGGTCACCTACCTCATGGGCGACCGTGGTCTGCCGCGCAGCTGGCGGCACATGAACGGCTACGGCTCGCACACGTACCAGTGGGTGAACGCGGCAGGCGAGCGCTTCTGGGTGCAGTACCACTTCCTCTCCCAGCAGGGCGTCGAGGCGATGGGCGCGGCTGAGGCCGAGCAGCTGGCCGGATCGGATGCCGACTACTACCGTCGCGACCTGTTCGACGCGATCGCCCGTGGCGACCACCCGGCGTGGGACGTGTACGTGCAGATCATGCCGTACGAGGAGGCGAAGGAGTACCGCTTCAACCCGTTCGACCTCACCAAGACCTGGTCGAAGAAGGACTACCCGCGCATCAAGGTCGGCACGTTCACGCTGAACCGCAACCCGGAGAACTTCTTCGCCGAGATCGAGCAGGCGGCGTTCTCCCCCGGCAACCAGGTGCCAGGCACCGGCATCTCCCCGGACAAGATGCTGATGGCTCGCGTCTTCGCCTACTCCGACGCGCAGCGCTACCGCATCGGCGCGAACTACAACCAACTGCCGGTGAACCAGCCGCACGCGGCCGAGGTGCGCAACTACATGCACGAGGGCCAGATGCAGTACAAGTCCAACCCGGCCGAGCACCGCACCTACACGCCGAACTCCTACGGCGCTGCCGGTGGCCCCGAGGCCGACCCGCAGGCCGGCGTCGAGGCGAGCTGGGAGACCGACGGCGAGCTGATGCGCTCCGCGGCGACCCTGCACCTCGACGACGACGACTTCGGCCAGGCCGGCACGCTCTACCGCACGGTCTTCGACGACGAGCAGCGAGCTCGCTTCCTCGAGACGCTGATCGGTCAGGGCCGCGGGATCACGGTCGACGTCATCCGCGAGAACTTCTTCCAGTACTGGACGAACGTGGACGCCTCGCTCGGTGAGGCCCTGCGCGCGCAGGTCTGACCTGCGGCATCCGCTCGCACGTTGCGAAGGAGATCTCGCGTTCTGAAGGGCCCGATTCGTCGGATGCTCCTGCAGAACGCGAGATCTTCTTCGTTGCGCGAGCCCGTCGTGTCCCGCCCTCGCGACGCAGAGGGCCAGAATGGATCCCGTGGCTGTTCCTCTCTCAGACCTGACCAGCATGCCCGAACCGCAGCAGGTGCACGTGGCCGACGGCACCCGTCTCGCGACGTACACCTGGGGCGAACTCGACGCTCCGGTCGTGGTCGCCGTGCACGGCTTCGCCTCGAATGCACGCGACAACTGGGTGCTCACCGGCTGGGTGCGCGAACTCACGCGCGCCGGCTACCGGGTGCTCGCGATCGACCAGCGCGGACACGGACACAGTCAGAAGCCGCATCAGCCCGAGGACTACCGGATCCGCACGCTCGCGACCGATGTCGAGACCGTCATGGACACGTACCTCGTCGACGACGCGTTCTATCTCGGATACTCCCTCGGCGCCCGGGTCGGCTGGGAGGTCGTCCGCGATCTGCCGCAGCGCATCGGCCGCGCGGTGCTGGGTGGCGTGCCCGACGGCATCCCGCTCGCCAGGCTCGACCTCGAACAGGTGCGGGCATACATCGCCGACGGCACCCCGGTGAGCGACCAGACCACCCAGAACTACATCGCCCTGACCGAGCGCGTGCCGGGCAACGATCTGCGTGCGCTGGTCGCCCTCGCGGAGGGCATGCGGGCGTCCGGCACGATCGACCCGGATCCCGCGGATGCTCCCACCAGCCCGATCCTGTTCGCGACCGGCTCGAAGGACGCGATCATCGAGGGCTCCCGCGCCCTGGCATCCGCAGCTCCGGACGGCCGCTTCTTCGAGATCCCGAACCGCAACCACTTCAACGCGCCGGGTTCCCGCGACTTCAAGGAAGCCGCGGTCGCGTTCCTCGCCGAGGGCTGACGCCGCCGGCCGTCTCGCTGCCCCCGTTCCAGGGGGCGGTGTCGCACCGGGCACGATGAAGGCCCTCCGTCTCGAGAGACGAAGGGCCTTCGGATGCGTCAGACGGCAGCGCTCTCCGCACGCTTCGGCAGCACCCAACCCGCACGCGGGAAGTGGCACGTGTACCCGTTGGGGTACTTGATCAGGTAGTCCTGGTGCTCCTCCTCGGCCTGCCAGAACGGCCCCTCGGGCTCGATCGTGGTCACCGCCTTGCCGGGCCACAGGCCTGAGGCGTCGACGTCGGCGATCGTGTCGCGCGCCACGGTCTCCTGCTCGGGGCTGAGCGGGAAGATCGCGGAGCGATAGCTCGAACCCCGGTCGTTGCCCTGACGGTCCTTGGTGGACGGGTCGTGGATCTGGAAGAAGAACGCGAGGATGTCGCGGTACGTGGTCTTGGCGGGATCGAAGACGATCTCGACGGCCTCGGCGTGACCCGGGTGGTTCCGGTACGTGGCGTGGTCGTTCGAGCCGCCCGTGTAGCCGACTCGGGTGTCGAGCACACCGGGCTGGCGGCGGATCAGGTCTTCCATGCCCCAGAAGCATCCGCCGGCGAGCACTGCGGTCTCGGTTCCGGGGGTGCGGGTGATGGTTCCGGTGTCGGTCATGACTGCTCCTCGGCGTTGTCGGTGGTGTGGGGTGTGAAGAGGGTGCTGTAGCGACCGTACCCCTCTTCCTCGAGTCGGTCAGCCGGGACGAAACGGAGTGCCGCGGAGTTCATGCAGTAGCGCATGCCTCCGGCATCCCTCGGTCCGTCGTCGAAGACGTGCCCGAGGTGGCTGTCGGCGCCGGTGGAGCGGGCCTCCGTGCGGGTCATGAACAGCTTGCGATCGGTGCGGGTCGTCACGGCCGACTCCTCGATCGGCTTGGTGAAGCTCGGCCAGCCGGTTCCGCTGTCGAACTTGTCGATCGACGAGAAGAGGGGCTGACCGGAGACGACGTCGACGTAGATGCCGTCCTCGTGGGTGTTCCAGTACGCGTTGCGGAAGGGCGGCTCGGTGCCGTCTTCCTGCGTCACCTCGTACTGCAGGTGGGTGAGGTCGCTGACGGCCTCTGACGTCTTGCGGTAGTCGTTCGACACGATGGTCTCCTTTGTGACGCGCCGCTGGCTGCGGCGTCAGAGAACACAACCGATGTCGGGTCGGTTTTGGTCCCGCTGCCCTGGGAGCGGGCTGTGAGTTTCGGCTGAGTGGATAGAGTGGCTCGTCTGCACATCACACCTGGGGGACGCACATGTCGGTAGGACTGCTCGCCGTCGTCGATGACATCCTGAGCGCCGCGATGAAGGCCTCGGCGAAGGCCGCCGGGGTCGTGATCGACGATGCGGCGGTCACCCCGCAGTACGTGCAGGGCATCACGCCGGCACGCGAGCTGCCGGTGGTCGCGAAAATCGCGGTCGGCTCGCTCGCGAACAAGTTCGTCATCATCATCCCGATCGCGCTGCTGCTCACCGCGTTCGCGCCGTGGGTACTGCCGTACCTCCTGATCCTCGGCGGCGCCTACCTCTGCTTCGAAGGCGCCGAGAAGGTGCTCGAGTGGTTCGGCGTGCAGCACGGCCACGCCGAAGAGGGCGACCGCAACGAGAACAAGCTGGTGTGGGGCGCGGTGCGCACCGACTTGATCCTCTCGACCGAGATCATGCTCATCTCGCTCGCGAACCTCGAGGCCGGCCTCGGCATCTGGACGACCCTCGCGATCCTCGCCGTCATCGCGCTCCTCATGACCGGCGTCGTCTACGGCGCCGTCGCGCTGCTCGTCAAGATCGACGACATCGGTCTGAAGATGGCGAAGAGTCCGGTGCAGCGCGTCCGCCACACCGGTACGCGCATCGTCCGGTCGATGCCCGCCGTGTTCCGCTTCATCAGCATCCTCGGCACCGTCGCGATGCTCTGGGTCGGCGGTCACCTGCTGCTCGTGAACCTCGGCGAAGTCGGCGTGCACTTCGGCGCCGACATCCTGCACGGCATCGAGCACGTGCTCGAGCCCGCCGGCCCCGTGATCGTGTGGATCGGCGACACCCTGTTCTCGGCCATCGCGGGTCTCGTCGGCGGACTGATCATCGTCGGGATCGTGCTCGGCGTCGCGAAGCTCTTCGGCAAGAAGCCGAGCTTCCACGAGGGCGAGGAGTCCCCGGCCGGCGTGCACGTCTGAACGCTGCGTCAGGGCCGGACGCGGTCGGGGCTGCGCAGCCACTCGTCGAAGGTGACGGTGCCGTGCGCGGCATCCGCTCCTCCGCGCAGCGCGCCGGACGCGAGCCCTCGGCCGTAGGCGCCAGGCAGGCGCACATCGATCACGCGGCGACGGATGCCGTCGAAGGCGAGCTGCCGACGGGCGAGATCCGCGAGAGCCTCGTCCTGCGGTCCGACCAGGTCGCGCGCGCGGCCGATCGGTCCGGCTTCCGCGACCTGCACCAGATACGTGCCGACCTCGCGCGCCGAGACCGGACGCATGAGCGTGCGCGGCATCGGTGCGAACGGTCCGCTCAGCAGCCCGAGGATCTGCCCGGCGAACTCGTGGAACTGCCCGGCGCGCGCGATCGTGAACGGGACGGGCCCTGCGGCGACCGCGCGCTCCTGCGCGAGCTTGCCCGCGTAGTACGAGGTGTCGATGCCGTCGATGCCGACGATCGAGAGCGCGACGTGGTGGCCGACGCCCGCCTGCTGCTCGGCGGCGAGCAGGTGATGCGCCGCGGTCTCGAAGAACCTGACCGATGTCTTCGCCGACAGCGTGGTGGCGAGGTTGGTGACGTCGATCACGGCATCCGCTCCGGCGAGCGCCGCGGCGACCCCCTCCCCCGTGAGCACGTCTGAGCCGTTCGCACGAGACAGCACGACGACCTCGTGCCCTGCATCGTGCGCGGCTTCGACCGCATACCGGCCGACGGTTCCGGTGCCTCCTGCGACGGCGATCCTCATCCGATTCCCTCTCGTTGGGGGTGCATTGCTCGTCACCCTGTCACACCTCTGACGACGCGGCCTGCCGAGGTGTGAGGTCGGTAGTCTTCCAATCGACGTGCGACAAGGAGACGGTGTGGACGAGCAGGACGACGTGTTCGGCGAACGGCGGAGACTGCTGTCCCTGGCGTACCGGATGACGGGCACCCTCGCCGACGCCGAAGACGTCGTGCAGGAGGCGTACGTCCGCTGGTATCGGATGACGGATGCCGAGCGCGCCGAGGTCCTCAACCCTGCCGGGTGGCTGACCACCGTCGCGAGCCGCATCTCGCTCGACCTGCTGACCTCGGCGCGGCGGCGCCGCGAGCAGTACGTGGGGCAGTGGCTGCCCGAGCCCGTGCCGGCCGATCACTTCGGCGAGCGCGGTCGCATCCCGGCGTCCACCGAGGTGCTCGACCCGCTCGATCGCATCACGCTCGACGACTCGGTGTCGACCGCGCTGCTCATCGTGCTCGAGGCGATGACGCCTGCCGAGCGGGTGGCGTTCGTGCTGCACGACATCTTCGACGTTCCCTTCACGGAGATCGCCGGGATCATCGGGCGGTCCTCCGCGGCGGTGCGGCAGCTCGCGACATCCGCTCGCCGTCACGTGCGCGAGCAGCGAGCGACCGCAGTGCCTCGAGCCGAGCACGACCGTGTGGTGCGTGCGTTCCAGGTCGCGAGCCGCACGGGCGGGATCGACGAGCTGCTGCGGGTGCTCGCGCCGGATGTCGAGCTGCACAGCGACGGCGGCGGCATCGTGCGCGCTGCGCTGAACGTGGTCAGCGGCGCGGATCGCGTCGCGCGCTTCCTGCTCGGTATCGCCGCCAAGCGCCCCGACATGCGGATGGAGGAGCAGCAGACCGGCGACGGCCTCGCCCTCGTCTTCCGCGAGCATGGCGCGGTGGTGTCGGTCGTGAACCTCGCCGTCGAGGCTGGCGCCGTGACCCGCGTCTGGATCATGATGAACCCCACGAAACTGACGTCCTGGGTGCCGTAGTCAGTACGGCGCGGTCAGTCCGTCGAGCATCGGGAAATGCTTCACGTTCCTGGTCAGCAGACGCGCATCGAGCAGCACTGCGGTCGCCGCGACGATGAAGTCGGCCGCATCGATCCCGGTGTACGCAGGCAACCACCGCCGCCCGAGTTCGCCGGCCTTCTCCGCCACCGGACGGTCGACGGGATGCCAGATCATCTGGTCGAGCAGCGGCGTGATCGCCGCCAGCTCGTCCTCTCGGATGAGCACGAGCAACTCGGTCCTGACGATCTCGCTCGAGTGGAGCGCACCCTGATCGAGCGCGTGCAGCAGCGCGTCGTGCGCGGCCGCCACCCCTCGCGTGTGGTCGATGAGCACGGAGGTGTCGATGAGGCTGATCATGACTGATCGGAGAGCCGGCTGCCTGAGCGAAGGCTCTCGACGAGCTCGCGACCATCGAGCTCGGTGCTGACGGCCCCGAAGGTCGCGGCGAGCGCGCGACGGGTCGCCTCCGCGTGACCGAGGCCGCCGTAGGTGGCGTGGATCGCATCCCGGATGAGCGCGCTCATCGACAGCCCCGTTCGACTCGACACCGCATCGAGCACGCGACGGTCGTCGTCGCTCAAGGAGACCTGGGTACGGGTGAGGGCCATGATGTAAGAACTATACATCATTGCTGGGCGAGTGGATCGGAGCATCTGATTGCGCGCATGGCGCCATCATCTCCCCTCGTCGATCTCGCGTGCTCACGCGAGGACAGAAACTCCGCCCCCTGTGCACAAGCCGCCTCCCGACACGTGACGTGCAGGAACCCGGCATCCTGCTAGCGTCAGCCATGCGCACCCGAAGCGCAGTCGCCGCAGCCGCAGGAGAACGCCCGCCGATGACCCCAGTGCAGATCAGGGATGCCGAGGCTCCAGACCTCGATACGATCACCGCGATCCACAACGATGCAGTGGTGCACACCACTGCGATCTGGAACGAGGAGGCGGTCGACGTCGACGACCGCGCTGCGTGGCTGGCGGAGCGCACGCGACGAGGATTCCCGGTCATCGTCGCCGTCGATGAGACGGGCGTCGTCGGCTACGCGTCGTATGGCGACTGGCGACCGCACAGCGGGTTCCGCAACACCGTCGAGCACTCCGTCTACGTCCGAGGTGATCAGCGCGGCCGCGGTGTCGGGCGCACCCTGATGGTCGAGCTCATCGACCGAGCTCGCGCCGAGGGCCTGCACGTCATGGTCGCCGCGGTCGACAGCACCAACGTCGGCTCGATCGTGCTGCACGAGCGGCTCGGATTCCGCGAGGTCGGACGCCTGCCGCAGGTCGGCGCGAAGTTCGGACGCTGGCTCGACCTCACCTTCCTGCAGCTCGTGCTCGACGAGCGCGCCACTCCCGACGTCGCCCCCTGAACGCGGAGCCCACCATGGATGCGCTGCAGTGGCTCGTCGATGCGTTCACCTCGCAATGGGTGCTGCCGGGTGGGCAGACCCTCCTGGTGCGCGAGGTTGTCGGCAACGCATTCGGCCTCGCGAGCGCGATCGGCGGAATGCGACGGAAGATCTGGGCGTGGCCCGTCGGCATCGTCGGCAATCTGCTGCTCCTCACCGTCTTCCTCGGCTCGATCCTGAGCCCCGATCCGGAGGTGCCGCATCTGCTCGGCCAGGCGGGGCGCCAGATCATGTTCATCGCGGTCGCGATCTACGGCTGGGTCCGCTGGCGCAACGCTGAAGGCGGACGGATCAGTCCTCGCTGGGCACCGACGAGCGCCCGAATCGGTCTCGTCCTCGCGATGATCGTCGGCACGGTCGCGCTCACGCCGCTGTTCCGCGCGCTCGGCTCGTGGGAGCCGGTGTGGGCGGATGCGTGGACGTTCGTCGGCTCGCTCCTCGCGACATACGGCATGGCGAAGGGCTGGACCGAGTTCTGGCTGATCTGGATCGCCGTCGACGTCGTCGGCGTCCCCCTGCTGTTCAGCTCCGGGTTCTACGCGACCGGCCTCATGTACGTGTTCTACGGTCTCTTCACTGCGACCGGATTCGTCATCTGGTGGCGCGCGCAGTCGCAGGCGAAGCATCCGATCGTGATCCTGCCGCCGGACCCGAGCCCTCGGCGCCCCGAGGAATCAGACGCCGTCTGACACCGTGTGGAGCGAGCAGGTCACTCGCCGCTGGAGCGGAAGAGCATCCTCAGCGCGATGAAGACGCCGACCGCGACCACGGCCACGATCGCGAGCTTGGCGAAGAACCAGAGCACCGAGAACAGCACGCCAACCAGCCACCACGCGATCACGATCGCGAGGATCACACCGGCGACGGTCCAGAAGGTGTTCTTGGTCATACCTCCAGCCTACGAGGTGCCGACGACCTCACATTCCGGAAGGCTGCGTCGTCAGTGCAGGAGTGGGCGCATCCGGCGCCCCGGAATCGAGGAGACACGTGTCGCACGTGAACATCGGAAAGCTGTACCCGGGCCCGTACAGGGCCATGCTGGCGTTCGCCGAACAGGCCGCGACGGCCGGAGCAGATGCCGGGCTGTCGCCGCTGCTCGTCGAGCTGGTGAAGATCCGTGCGTCGCAGCTGAACGGGTGCGCATTCTGCCTTCGGATGCACAGCGCGGATGCCGTGAAGCACGGCGAGACCGCTGACCGGTTGGCCGTGCTCGCCGGCTGGTGGGAGTCGCAGTACTTCACCCCCGAGGAGCAGGCGGCGCTGCAGATCGCCGAGCGCGTGACGCAGATCGGTGACCACGGGCGGTTGCCCGACCGCGGCATCGATGTGGACGGCGTCCTCACCGAGCAGCAGATCGCCGCCGTGACCTGGCTCGCCGTCGTGATCAACAGCTGGAACCGGATCGCCGTCTCGAGCCACTACCCGGTGGCCCCATAGTCGCTGTTCCCGCCGCGTCAAGTCCCTTCACTGGAATGGTCGAGGACACGAGACTGATCCCATCCGAACGAATGGGAGTCCTTGTGACCTCGACCTTCCTGCCAGCGCCGATCACCGGCAGCATCGCCGCGCGCGGTCCGCTCAGCACCGCTGTGCTCCGCCGGGTGAACGGCGGCGAGGCATCCGATCACCTGACCCTCGCCGAGACCGCACTCGCGGCGAGCGCCGATGTCGTGCATGACGACGACATCCAGCTCGCACTCTTCCTGCTCTACGCCTCCTCCTACGGATCGCTGCCGGATCTCGACGCCTCACTGGAGTGGGACACTGCGCTGATCGCGACTCGACGGCTGCTGGAGACTGCATTCGAGCTGGCGTTGCACGAGCGGGTGCCGATGCCAGAGGTTCCTGCCGCCGACGTCGATGCGGTGGGGCGGGCGCTCTTCGCGCTGGCCGAGGCCGATACCGGTCCGAGCCTGTCCCGATACATGGCGAAGAAGGCGACGTCCGAGCAGGCGAACGAGTTCTTCATGCAGCGTTCGGTCTACACGCTCCGCGAAGCCGACCCGCACTCGTGGGCGATCCCTCGGCTGCGCGGCCGGGCGAAGGCGGCGCTCGTCGAGATCCAGTCCGACGAGTATGGCGGCGGGCGCCCCGACCGCGTCCACGCGACGATCTTCGCCGCCGCGATGCGCGGTGCCGGCCTCGACGACACCTACGGTGCCTACGTCGACGACGTGCCGGCGATCACGCTCGCCTCGCACAACATGATGTCGATGTTCGGCATCAACCGGCGCCTGGTCGGTGCGATCGTCGGGCATCTGGCGGCATTCGAGATGACATCGTCGATCCCGAATCGCCTGTACGGCGACGGGCTGCGCCGCCTCGGCTTCGGCGAGGACGTCACCGACTACTTCGACGAGCACGTCGAAGCGGATGCCGTGCATGAGCAGATCGCGGCCCGCGACCTCGCAGGGGGCCTCGCCGAAGAGCACCCCGAACTGCTCGCCGACATCATGTTCGGAGCATCCGCGTGCCTCACGGTCGACGGCTGGGCCGCCGAGCACATGCTGGACTGCTGGTCGCGCGGCGAATCCTCACTCCGACCGCAGGAGGTGTCATGAGTGGGCGCGAGGAGCCGGCGACCATCACGGCATACCCGGACGGGCCGCTGCTCGTGCGCGGCGCCGTCGAGCTGCGCGACGACGACGGCACCCCGATCGAGCAGCGACGACGCACCGTCGCGCTCTGCCGGTGCGGGCTGTCGACGATCAAGCCGTTCTGCGACGGCACGCACAAGGCCGCCGGCTTCCGCACCGACGCGTAGCCCTGCGCTGATCGACCCCCTGAACCGGTTGGGTCCCTGAGCCAGTCGAAGGGCCGGGCGCCTGAGTCGCCCGGCAAGACGTCGAGCGTGGTCGACCAGCGCTTCCTCGTTCCGGACATGACCGGGCGCTCGGATGTCGTCGTCATCGATGTGGCGACCAGCCAGCATGACACCGGTGCCGTTCGCCCCGCCGCCGATCAGCCGCACATCAGCCGCCGAGCGGGCGAACCGTCTGGTAGCGGAGGAACATCAGCCCGCTGTCGAAGCGGTGCTCGTCGATCAGCTCGAGGTCGATGTGCACGCCGTCAGGGAAGAACCGCAGGCCTCCGCCGACGATGCCGGGTCCGATGAACAGCTGGAACTCGTCGACCAGGCCTGCGCGGATCGCCTGCGCGGCGATCGTCGGACCGTCGATGGTCAGGTCGTGCGGCAGCTCGTCCTTCCACCGGGCGACCGCCGCGGGATCGAACTCGCGCTCGATGCGGGTCCGGGCGCTCGAGACCTCGGTGAGCGAGCGCGAGAACACGATCTTGTCGGCCTGCTGCCACCCGAGCGCGTAGTCGATGCCGACCTGCTCCTGGTCGGGTTCGAGGTGCGCGGTCTCCCAGTAGACCATCGTCTCGTACATGCGGCGGCCGTAGAGGTAGGTGCCGACGTCGCTGAACTGCTCGTTGATGAACTCGTGCACATCGGGGTCGATGGCCCAGTCGAAGCCGCCGTCCGGTCCACTCGCGTAGCCGTCGAGCGACGTGATCATGGAGTAGATGAGGCGCGCCATGCCCATGACGGTACTCCGGGCGATGTCGGAGCGATAGGCCGTCGTCGCGCGTGCTTCAGCCCTGATTCAGCGTCGGGCCGCCACACTGGAGGAATGCGGATCCTGGTGGTTGACGACGAGGTGCGCCTCGCTGACGGCGTGCGCCGAGGGCTCGAGGCCGAGGGCTTCGCCGTCGACGTGGCGCACACCGGGACCGATGGGCTCTGGCGGGCTCGCGAGACGCGCTACGACGTGATCGTGCTCGACCTGATGATGCCAGGCATGAGCGGATGGAAGGTCTGCGAGGCGCTCCGCGCCGAGGAGAACTGGACGCCGGTGCTCATGCTCACGGCCAAGGACGGCGAGTGGGACCAGGTCGAGGCGCTCGAGACCGGCGCCGACGACTACGTCACGAAGCCCTTCTCGTTCGCGATCCTCGTCGCCCGCATCCGAGCGCTGATCAGGCGGGGCGCCGTCGCTCGACCGGTCGTGCTCGAGGCCGGCGACCTGCGGCTGGATCCCGCTGCACACCGCGTCTGGCGGGGAGACACTCCTGTGACGTTGACGGCGAGGGAGTTCTCAGTGCTCGAGCACCTCATGCGGCATCGCGGACAGGTGATCTCGAAGCGCGCGCTGATCGATGGCGTGTGGGACGACGACTTCGACGGCGACCCGAACATCGTCGAGGTGTACGTCGGCCATCTCCGCCGCAAGCTCGACAAGCCCTTCGGCCGCGAGGCGATCGAGACGATCCGTGGCGCCGGATACCGGCTGGCGGCCGACGGTGGCTAGCGGTCGCGGCTGGCGCTCCGTCCGCGCGCGGACGACCCTCGGCGCCACGATCGTGGTCGCCGTCGCACTGCTGGTCGGCGCGATCTCGTTCTACGGCGTGCTGAGCGTGAGCGTGCACGGCAGCACGGAACGCGCGGCGGAGCAGCGGCTCGAGGAACTCGGCGAGCGCCTCGAGGGGCCGGGCGGACGCGACATCGACTCGCTCGACGACGAGTTCGTGCAGGTGATCGGCGACGGCGGATCGGTGCGCGCAGCGAGTGAGGACGCACGGGAGGCGTTGGGCTCGACCCCGCTCCCGATCTCGGACGACCCGCAGACGATCACCATCGACCACGAGCCGATGCTCGTGCTCTCGGACGACCTCGACGACGACCGGACGATCGTGCTCGCCGTCTCCGCCGAGAACGACGTCGAGACCCTGTCGACCGTCGCGCTCCTGCTCGCGGTGGCACTGCCCCTGCTCCTCCTGCTGGTCGCCGCGACGACGTGGTTCGTGACCGGCCGCGCGCTGCGACCCGTGACCCGCATCCGCGGCGAGGTCGAGGGCATCACCGCTGAGCATCTCGATCGACGGGTCGCCGTGCCCGATTCCGCCGACGAGATCGCAGCCCTCGCGACCACCATGAACGGCATGCTCGATCGTCTCGACGCCGCAGCCACCGCCCAGCGACGATTCGTCTCGGATGCCTCGCACGAGCTGCGTTCGCCGCTCGCGACGATCAGGCAGCACGCCGAGCTCGCACAGGCCCATCCCGGCGCGACGAGCATCGGCGAGCTCGCCGAGGTCGTCTCGGAGGAGGGGCTGCGGCTGCAGGGGATCATGGAGTCGCTGCTGCTGCTCGCGCGGCTGGACGAGGGCGTCGGCACGCGCGACGAGTCGGTCGACCTCGACGATGTCGCGCTCGGTGAGGTCCGTCGGCTCCGCGCAAGCGGACTCGACGTCGACGGCAGCGGCATCCAGGCGGCTCGCGTCGACGGCGATCCGCGCCTGCTCGGCCAACTCCTGCGGAACCTCGCCGACAACGCGGCCCGGCACAGTGCCGGTCGCCTCGCGATCGGGGTGACCCCGACCGACGGATTCGTGTTCGTCACCGTCGAGGACGACGGCGCCGGCGTTCCGCCGGAGGAGCGCGAACGCGTCTTCGAGCGCTTCGTGCGGCTCGACGAGGCGCGCAGTCGCGATGCCGGCGGGAGCGGGCTCGGTCTCGCGATCGTCCGCGGGATCGCAGCGGCCGGCGGTGGCACGGTCGTGGTCGACGCCTCGCGGTGGGGTGGTGCGCGATTCGTCGTGACGCTGCCGCTCGCGGCATCCTGACCCGTTCCTGAAGACGGCTTCAGGACGCTTCAGGATGGCTTCAGCGGGATCGCGAGACGATCTTCACATGGACGACAAGACACCCACCCCCGACCAGACCCCCGAGCCCGTCGACGGCCACTCCCCCGACGCCCCGACCGTGCCCGTCGCTCCGGCACCGGCCGCTGCTGCAGCCCCCGCACCGGCGACGGATGCCGCAGCGGCACCGCAGACGGCCCCGGCGAAGCCCGGCCGCAAGCGCGCCCTCCTGATCGGCGGCGGGATCGCGGCAGCCGTGCTTCTCGCGGGCGGCGGCATAGCCGTCGGCGCAGCGATCGGCGACGAGTTCGGCGATGACGACGACCGACCCTCCGTGTCGGACGGCCAGCACCGCGACGATGCCGATGACCGCGGCGGCCAGCGCGACGAGGGACCGGGCGGCGACCAGGGCGCACCGTCGAACGGCGGTGGTCCGGTGACCGGTATCGGCGCAGCATCCGCCGACGACATCCTCGAGATCGCGGATGCCGCGCGCGGGGCTGCCGAGGGCGACATCACCTCGATCGATGCGAAGCGCGACGGCACCTGGGAGGTGCGGCTGACGGCTGCGAACGGCGACGAGACCGAGGTCCGCGTCGACGCCGAGCTCGCGACCACCGTCATCTCGACCGACCCGGCCGACGGCGACGACACCGGCCCGACGCTCACCCTCGACGACGAGACGATCCGCTCGCTCGTCGCTGCCGCGCTCGCGGAGGCCGAGGGCATGATCACGGACCTCGATGTGGACGGCGACGACGTCAGCCCGTACGACGCCTCGGTGCTCACGAGCGACAACCGCTCGATCGACATCGACTTCGGCGCGGACTTCGCGGTCGTCGGCACCGACATCGACGACTGACCCGGCATTCGCGACGCCCCGGTCCCGATCCGCTGACCCGGTCCCGATCTGCTGACGTCTCATGGTGAGACGTCAGCAGATCGGGGCGCCGTCCGCAGATCGGGACGGCCGGCGGCATCCGCCCCAGAGCCGGTTAGCATTCAGGGATGACGAACTCCGATCCGATCGACGACATCTCCATCGGCGGAGACATGATCCGCCTCGGCCAGTTCCTGAAGTTCTCAGGGCTGCTCGACTCCGGCGGAGATGCCAAAGAGGTCGTGATCGACGGCTACGTGACCGTCAACGACGAGGTGGATCGCCGCCGCGGACGCCAGCTGCATGACGGCGATCTCGTCACCTTCGAAGGACGAACGGTCCGCGTCCGACCCTGAGGCGCCTGCCTCACCAGCCGAGCAGCGCGAGCACCCCCGCTGCGACGGCTGCGACGGCGCCCGTCCAGAGGACGATCGCGACGACCTGCCAGAGGATGACCCACTCCTTGCGCACGCCGGAGGCGACGAAGAACGCCGCGGTCAGCATGGTGGGCAGGGCGATCGGAGCGAGGATGCTGGCGCCGGGCACCCCGAACCTCACCAGCCAGCGGCCCAGCTTCGCCCGACCTTTCGACCCTCTGGACTCATCGGCATCCGCACCCGGAGCACTCGTCCGGGACGCGTCGGTCGCCGCGGTCATCGCGTGGGAGTCTGTCTGCGCGGAGCCGGCGTGGCGGGTTGCCGGCACCGGGACGGCGATTCCCGCACGCGCCTCAGCCGCAGCCTTGCGTCGTGCGACGACCCCACCGCGGATCCGCGAGCCGAGCACGACGACCCCGATCACGCACAGGATGTTGCCCGCTGCGGCGGCGACCGCGGCGACGATCGGATTGATGCCGGCGAGGATGCCGAACGCAGCGGCCCCCTCCCCCTCGATGTAGGGGATCGCTGCCACCACGGCGACCATGAGCGGTTGCAGGATGTCGGGCACCTGAGTGATGAAGTCCTGCAGCCAGGGATACGGGTTGTCCATGTTCCTTCTCTTTCGACAGCGGATGCCACGCCGGGATCGGGGCGACACAGGCAGTCAAGACCGTGTGCTCACCACAGGGTCAAACGGCGGCGCATCCCCGGCACCGCCCCTTGACCCTGTTCCGGGAACAGGGTCTTGAATGGGTGCAGGCGTGACGAGAGGAGCTGACGGACGATGGCATGGAGCACACGTGAGCTGGCGGATCTCGCCGGCACGACCGTGAACACGGTTCGGCACTATCACCGCTCCGGACTGCTCGAGGAACCGGAGCGGATGTCGAACGGATACAAGCAGTACCGCGCACGGCATCTCGTGCGGCTGCTGCAGATCCGCCGGCTCCGCGATCTCGGCGTGCCGCTCGCGCAGATCGAAGCGGTCGGCATCGCGAACGGCGCGAACGCCACCCAGGCGCTGCTGGCGATCGATGCCGACCTCGCAGCGAGCATCGAACGACTGCAGCGGGCGCGTGCCGAGATCCACGCGATCCTGGAGGGCGCGACGGCGACCGACGTCCCGGCGGGATTCGAAGGTGTCGCGGGAAGCATGTCCGGCTCAGACCGGTCGCTCATGCTCATCTACTCGCAGCTCTACGACGAATCGGCGATGTCCGACCTCAGACAGATGGCCCAGGGCGAGACGGACGAGACGAGCGCAGAGTTCGACGCACTTCCGGCCGACGCCGACGAGGCCACCCGGCAGCGCCTCGCCGAGGCCATGGCGCCGCAGCTCGCCCAGCATCTGTCCGACTTCCCCTGGCTGATGCAGCCGGCCGAGCACCTGTCGAAGGGCGAGCGTGTGACACAGGAGACGTTCCTGGAGACATTCACCGAGCTCTACAACGAAGCGCAGCTGCACGTGCTCGGGCGAGCCAGCGTGCTGGCTACCGAGCAACTGGCAGCAGCAGCCGCGAACGACGAAGGAGAACCCCATGATGAATGACACCTCGCGGGCGGATGCGGAGTCCGACCGAACCGGCGGTTCCGATGAGCGGATCGCACCGGAGCCGCTGCTGGTCGAGGACACCCTGCTGCTGCTCTTCCAGCCCGATTCGGGGACGATCGCCGGCGAGAACATCCTGTTCTACGTCCTCGGCGGCGCGCTGCTCGGCGACCTCGCACTCGCGGGACGGACGGAAGCGGAGCAGCATCGCTTCTCGGTCAGCGTGCACGCGACCGGCGAGGGCCCCCTGCCGGATGCGCTGCTCGATCCCGCCTGGGAGTACGTGTCGCAGAAGCCTCGCGATGTGCAGACCGTCCTCGCGGCGATCGGCCCCGCACTGCGCGGCCCGGTGCTCGACCGACTCGTCGAGCGCGGCGACCTCTCACGCCACGAGGGCAGGACGCTCGGGATCTTCCCCTCGACGAAGCTGGCGCTCGCGAGCGATCGCCGAGCCGGGCTGATCGCACGCGTGCGCGCTGCGCTCGTCGACGGTGAGACGCCCGACGCCCGCACCGCCGCGAGCATCGCGCTCCTCTCCGCGAGCGGCACGCTCCCCCAATTCGACAGCGAGATCCCGTGGAGCGGCGACGTCTCCACGCGCAGCAAGACGATCGAACGCGGCGACTGGGGTGCGTCGGCGGCGTCCAGTGCGGTGACCCGCACCATGAACGCGATCATCGCGAACGCGGTCATCGCGGCGACGGTGCTGCCTCGGACGTGACCTGCCTTCGCATCCCGGGGTCGCTCAGCAGCGCATGCAGCGCTCCCGCGGCCTCGAGCAGGGTCACGCTGCGGCGGCTGAGATCGTGCAGCCGCTCGGCGAGCAGGGATCGCGCCTCACCTGCCGTCCCCTCGCGGCGGACCTGGGCGAGCACGCGCGCGATCGTCGGGATCGGGTACCCGCCGCCCCTGAGCGCGGCGACCACGCGGGCGTCGGTGATCGCGCGCAGGTCATATCGACGGGCCGCTGCGCCGGTCGCGCGCTCGGGTGCGACCAGGCCCGCGAGCTCCCAGTGACGGAGCGCTGACGCGCGAACACCGAGCGCGTCAGCCAACTCGCCGATGCGCATGACGTCGCGGTCGTCGAACACGGCGGTCGTGTCTGCGAGGACGGCGTCGAGACCGAGGAGTGCTTCGCGGACGCGAGCGCGGCTGCGCGCGATGTCCGCGTGGAGATCGTCGATCCGCTCAGCAGCGATGTCGAGCGGCGCGACGATCAGTTCGGGCATGATGTGCCGCGCCGCGACGGGGCCGACCGCTGCTGCGAGCACTCGATATGCGCGGAGGGCGATGCGGTGGTGCTCGGCATAGCGCCGGTATCCGTTGACCCCGCGGACCGCCGCGGGGATGACGCCGAGGCGTTCGAGATCGCGGACCTGCTGGGTGGAGTAGCCGACAGACCGCCCGATGACCGCGGTTGTCATCGCTTCGGCTTGAGGGTTTCGGATGCTGAACTCCTTGTTTCCTGTACGGAAGTCCACATAAGCACATGAAGGTGACGATTGAGAGATGGAGATAGAGGAGATCGTTGCAGCCGTCCGCGCCTTCGAGGGCGTGCTGGTGGTGACCCCGGACGAATCGAGCGGACTGCCGGAGCTGGTGTGGGGAGATGTGTTCCTGTACTTCGCGCCCGATGGCGTGATGCCGGAGCGCACCCAGCCCTACGCGACCATCATCACGAAGGACTATCCCGATGATGCGTCCTCTCGACTCGACGAGGCTGGTCGCTTCCGGGTGAACGTGCACGTCGGTCGAGATCGGGCGGTTGAGCTCGCGGCGCAGGATGCCGACCCCGCGGCATCCGATGCCTTCGCGCCGCATCCGTTCTACGGATCGGCCGGCTGGGTCTCGGTGGTGAACCCGGCGGCGGAAGTGTCGGCGCTGCTCGTGTCACTGCTGCGCGATGCGCATGACGCCGCCCGCGCGCGATCGGCTCGTCGCTCCGGCGATGCCGGGAGGGGATGACGTGGGATCACCGCAGTCGTTGAGCCTGGCTGATCGTCGCATCGTGGCCGCGTGGGCGGCGGACTGCGCCGAGCGTGTGCTCGGGCTGTTCGAGCAGGAGTCACCGGCCGATCCGCGACCACGCGAGGCGATCACCCGCGCTCGCGCGTTCGCCCGTGGGGAGTCGGACGCCGCCGGCGAGATCCGCCGCCGCTTCGTCGCCGGGCGAGCGGCGAACGACGTCTCGACCCCTGCCGCCGTGGCAGCTGCCAGGGCTGCAGCGCAGGCCGCCGGCGTCGCGCACATGGGGGCGCATGCCCTGGGAGCCGCCGCCTACGCCGCCAAGGCTGCCGGTCTGGCTGCGCCGGAAGACACCGACGCAGTGGACGCGGAGATCAGGTGGCAGCTCGACCGGCTGTCGATCGAGGCGGCGGATGCCCTGCGTCGACTGCCGCAGCTCGGAGCGGACTCCGCCGGCCCGCTCGGCGCAGGACTGCTCAGCTCCGGGATCCTGGCGGCCACCATCCGCGCGATCCAGACGGGAGTGGCAGAGGCCGAGCATCCGCCGGCGTGACGAGCGCGCCGGCAGCGTCGCCCCCTGCCTCAGCTCCCCGACCGGGTCGGCACCGCGATGCCCCGTGGCAATCGCACCTCGAGGATCCAGCGTCCGTCCTTGTCTCCCACATCGAGCGTGCCGCCGAGGCTTCGCACCCGCTCCGCCATGCGCACGGTGCCGTAGCCGCCCGGAGGAAGGCGATGGCGATCAGTCGACCCGATGTCGTTGACCATGCGCACGCCGACGAAGGCCTCCTCGCTGACGAAGCTGAGCTCCGCACGACCGGGCTTCCCGTGCTTGAGTGCATTCGTTCCGGCCTCCCGCACGATGCGGGCGAGGGCTGTCGCGACCGGCCGAGGCAGATCTTCTGCCGTGAGGTCGGCACCCCGAAGAGCAACCACCCAGCCGGCGGTCGTCAGCTCGTCGACCGTCTCGGAGACCGCTGATCCCAGGTCCCCGATGACGAGGTTCTCGTTGCCCTGGAAGACGTCCATCTGTCCGAGCATCCAGCGGAGATCCGCGAGTCCCTTCCTGGCTGCGGCGGCGATGGCCTGCTGCGACTGTCGTCGCTCCTCGATCCCCGGCGATCGTTCGAGCACGCTCGAGTGCATCGCGATGATCGTCAGGTCGTGAGCGAGACCATCGTGCAGCTCGTCGGCGATCCGCTGCCGTTCGGCGTGCGCGGCTGCTTCCTCCTGCTCGGCACGCGCCGCGAGCTGGACGGCCGATCTCCGCTCCTTGGTGATCGCCCATCGCTGCAACGCACCGACGGCAGCGGCGAGTCCGGCCGTGATGAGGATGACGAGCGTGCCGCCGAACGCGATCTCGCCCTGCGTGAGCGCGGCCACGAGGACCGATGCCACGTACACCGACGCGTACCCGAGCACGATCGACCTGGCGCAGGTGCGCGCGACCAGGCCGACCGCGATCGCACCTGCCAGGAGCGCCGGCGTGACCTGGTCGATCGTGAACGAGAACGCGATCGCGATCAACAGTGCTGCGGCCGCGATGCGGGGCGCCCAGAGGAAGACGCCGAACGCGACGATCAGCAGCGTCTCGAAGAGATTCCCTCCGAGGCTCTCGCTCTGCGACATCGGAATGAGCAGCGCGGCGACCAGACCGCCCGCGACGACGATCCCGAGGATCAGGCGTTCGGCCCTGGACAGCGGCGAGGAGCCTGCGAACAACTCGCCCACTGAAGCTGCGATCAGCCGTCGTCTCGGTGCGCCCATCTCCCGATCGTCTCCTGAACCTCTCGGTGAGCGTCCAGGCTACCCCGGGCAGAGGCGGAGCAGTTTGCAGAGCTCGGTGAACGGTCCTCCGGCCAGCAGACCAAGACGTATCCCCATGTCCCCCATCCCTTCTGCGCACCGTCGATCGGCCGCTCGAGTGATTCTGGATGTCTCCGGGCACCCGCCGGCACCTCCGAATGTCCGGAATCGCATCAGACCTTCGGCTGATCGGACAGGTCGACCGGTCGGTGATGCGTAGGCTGATCGCATGGGGACGGTCCGTGTGCTGATCGCCGACGACGAGTCGCTCGTCCGGCGCGCCCTTTCCGTGTTCATCGAGGGCGAGTCCGGGATGACGGTCGCCGGCGTCGCCGCCGACGGAGCGGAAGCCGTGGCGCTGACCGCGGAGATCCGACCGGATGTCGTGCTGATGGACCTGCAGATGCCTCGTGTCGGCGGCATCGAGGCGATGAGCAAGATCACCTCCGAGTTCCCGATGACACGTGTGATCGCCCTGACCACCTTCGGGACGATGGAGCCGGTGCTCGCCGCGCTGCACGCCGGCGCATCGGGCTATCTGCTCAAGGACACCGATCCGGAGGACATCATCTCCGCCATCCGCGAGATCCACTCCGGGGGCGGTGTGCTCTCGCCGCTGGTCACCGAGCGACTGCTCTCCTCGATTCGCGACGGCGTGGGATCCGGGTCGGCGGCCATCAAACTGCCCTCGTTGACCGATCGCGAGACCGAGGTGCTCGATGAACTCGCCAGGGGCAAGTCCAACACCGAGATCGCCACGTCACTTCATCTCTCAGCAGGCACGGTCAAGGGCTACCTCAGCTCGATCATGGCGAAATGGGATGCCCGCGATCGAGTGCAGGTGCTCGTGCTGGCCGCACGGGCCGGGCTGATCCGCTTCTAGCACCTCATCCGTGCACGAGCGGGCGCGTGCGGAAGTCGAGCCACGCCCACAGCGCGAGGGCCGCGGTGAGCCCGATGAGCGCGAACGACGCCGTCAGCGGCGTGGCGCTGAGCAGTTGCGGTTCGTTCGCAGCGGACCCCGCCGACAGCGAATGCACCATCGCGTTCGCGGCCGCGACCGGCAGATACTCGGCCAGCTCCGACAGTCGACCGGTGGCGAGCACCGCGAAGCGCACCATCGGCTCGACGATGAGGATCCAGCCGAATCCGACAGCCGCGGCGGCACCTGCCGACTTCATCAGCAGCGCCAGCGCGGCCCCGATGACGGCGAAGCACGTCTGCGCCAGCATGAACAGGATCGCGACCCGGATCACGACCCACGACGCCACCGATGCGTCTGCGGGGAGGGCGAGCGCGACGGCGCCGAACGACAGCGCGACGGTCGCACCGGCGATGACCGCGGCCGCGAGCCCGATCACGAGCAGCCGGGCGGAGTACAGGCGTCCACGCCGTGGGAACAGCACCATCGTGGTCCCCGATGCCCCGCGCCGGAGATCGCGTGACGCGACGAGCATTCCGAGCAGCAACGAGATCGACACGGCGAACGGTCCTCTCGTCATGGCCACCGATGTCGATGACGTCACCGCGGACAGGAACGCCTCCGGCGAGGTCGCGTCCCTCGTCATCGCGGTGATCGCGAGCGCCATGGCGGGGCCCGTGGTGATCGCGATGATGAGAAGCACCCAGACGATGCGCATGTATCGCAGGCGCAGGGTCTCGAACCGGATCTCCGTCATCGACGGCCTCCCTCGATCCGGATCTCCCGGTGCTCATCAGGCGCGGCGATGGGCCCGGTCATGGCGAGATACACGTCTTCGAGCGTCGGCGTCATCTCGTCCAGACGGGTCACGACGAGTCGCCGGCGGCACGCCGCCTCACCCACCGTTCGGCGGGTGACCCCTCGCACCACGAGCTCATTCGATGAGCGGATGGTCACCTCGTCCGCTCCGCTCCTGCGCAGTTCGCCGGCAAGCTCCGCCGGTTCGTCGCATTCGACCAGCACATGACTCATGACCGAGCTCGACAGGAGCTCGCCGATCGGCGAATCGGCGATCAGTCGGCCGTCCTGCAGCACGAGGACGCGGTCGACGAGACGTTGAAGATGCGCCAGGTGATGCGAGGTGATCAGCACCGCTCCCCCTGCCGCTGCGAACTCGCGGATGCGACCGAGCACCATCGGCACGGCATGCGCATCGATCCCGTTGAGGGGTTCGTCGAGCACCAGCGTGCCCGGTGTTCCGAGCGTGGCCCCAGCGAAGGCCACGCGTTGCGTCTGACCCAACGACAGTGCGCCGATCCGCGACGTCGCCATGTCGCTGAGCCCCTGATCGAGGATCACCTCCTCGACCGTCGCGCGCGGTGCACGGCGGGCGATGCGAACCAGCCGAAGGTAGTGACGCACGGTCCATGACCTGTCGAGGCCCCCGTCGTCCACGATGCTGCCGAGCCGCTCGCCGAGCGGCTGCTGATGGGCAGGAACGCCGTCGATGAGCACGTCCCCGTGCCCTCGGATCAGCCCGAGCAGGAGCCTCAGTGTCGTCGACTTCCCGGATCCGTTGGGGCCGAGCAGGCAGACGATCTCGCCCGGCGCGACAGTGAACGAGACATCCGCGACACCGCGACCACCTGGGAAGCGGAACCCCACGCTGCGAACCTCGATGCTCACCGGACGCGCTCCGGCTGTCCGTCGAGGGACATGCGTGCGCTGATGACGAGATCGGATGGGACCGAGTGCGAGACGATGACGAGCAATGACGACTGCGCCCACCGGTTCATCTCGTCGACCATGCGCTCCGTCGAAGCGGCATCGACCCCGTTGAACGGTTCGTCGAGGAGCGCGACCGAGAACGCACCGGTCGTGCACATCACATACCAGAGGCGTCGCGCGGTCCCCGTGGAGAGCGCAGACGTGCGGGTGCCGAACCATCGGTCGAGACCGAACCCTCGCGCCCGAGCGAATGGTTCCTCCCTGTCGACGCCGGCGAGATCCGCCGCGAGGGCGAGATGGTCGAGCAGGCTGAGATGAGGATGCAGCGCCGGCGCTGCTCGGCAGACCCGACGAAGGCTCCGCGCAGCAGGGTCATGCGCCTCCCGACCATCGATGCGGATGCTGCCGGCGAACGGACGCAGATACCCCGACGCGGCCTCGATCAGCGTCGACTTGCCCGACCCGTTCGGGGCATCGAGCCTGACCGCACCCGGTCCTTCGAGCGCGAATGACAGGTCGTCGATCACGGGACGATCGGGCGAGTACCCGACCGTCAGACCAGCGGCCTCGATGGCAGGGCGAGAATACGACGTCTCGACACCCATACGGCACCTCCCTGCACGAGAACGGACGCGGCGACGCCGATCCAGGCGACGCCGATGGCTGCGGTTGCGAGGATCGCGACGGTCATGGCCGCCGATGTGATGACGCAGAAGACGCCAGCCGACAGTGACGGCGCGCTGCTGCCGTCAGCACGCGGAGGTTCTCCCTGGACGACCGCCGCTGCGATCCAGGAGCAGGCGAGCACCGACCACATCACGGCGAAGGCGATTCCGGCGTTCCCGCCGAAGGCGCCGGCCGCGGCGGCGAGCGGCGCGACCACCACGGAACCCGCGACGAATGCCACAAGCGCGGGGGCCGCAGCCAGCGACGTGGAACTCGCTCCTGCCTCCCAGCTCGCCCGCCACCGCGCAGCGAGTGCCGTCGGCCCGATCCAACGAGTCATCAGTTCGGCGAACGTGATGCTCAGCAGGAAGGCGAACACGCCGGTCAACCGTTCGACCGCGACCTCCGGCGCCTGCCATCCCATCGGCCCGATGATCATCAGCTGCAGGCCGACTGCGGCGGCCCCGCCCGCCCATGTGAAGAAGAGCAGCCGGGAGAGCGCGGTCGCGCGGGAGAACGGCGACAGGTCGCTGCGCACGACCGCGACCCACCGCAGCGGCCCTGGGTGAGTCGCAATGCTCGTCGTGGCTTCTGCATCCTCCGCCGAGCGTCCGGCCGGGAAGTCCGAGCGGCCGAGCACCCGCAGAGCCGCCGTCGAGATCACGGCTGCGGCAGCAGCCGTGAGCAGCACCGCCGACGCGCCGATCGTCCAGAACACACCACCGTCTGCATCGGACCCGTCGGTGGCCGTCGACGATGCCACCCGAACGGCCGCGGCGAGCGCAGCGCCTGCGACGACGCCAGCGCCCAGGGCGACGAACCACCTCGGGCGCCTGCTCGCACCAGGCCACGCGGCGATCGATGCGGTGATGGCGAGCGCACTGCCGACGACGGCCGCGGGCATCGACACCACCATGATGATCTCTGCAGCCGGCAGCCCTGTTGCGATCGCTCGCGCGCCGACACCCCAGCAGATGCCGCACACGAGCGCAGCTGTCGTCGCGAGCCGATCACGGCACTCGGTCAGCACGACGTCACGTCGCGGAATGTCCACGGCGGCGAAGAACTCCCCGAGCGGATGCGCCGTCAACTGCACCCGACGGGTCGTCAGGGTCTCGCGCACGGCATGCAGGATGACGATGTAGCCGCCGATCGCGACGGCCCCGATCACGGCACCTCGAGCCCCTGCGCCCGGAAGCGCGCTGCGCACCCACTCGGCGGCGACCGCGGCGGCCACGCCGGTGCCGCAGAACAGCAGCACCAGCGCGAACCTGCGAGCCCCACGGAAGGCGGGAAGCGAGAGCCGCCATCCCAGACTGTCGAGGGTCGTGGCGTCCTGGATGCTTCGGGCGACCGCGGCCGGACTCGTCGTCACAGCCGATCCTTCGTCGCGGCCGCGCTCGCCTCCGTGCGGAGCATCAGCGCGATGGTCGCGAACCCGATCGCCACGACCAGCGGAGGCAGATAGACCAGGTAAGCGGTTTCGAGCGGCGTGGCGCCCCACGAGACGGCGACCGCGAGCGCGCAGACGAGGAAGGCGAGTGTCTCGACGCCGAATCGCGGCTTCGACCCCGCGATGACGGCGACGAGGAGCAGAGAGGCGACCGCGGCGACCGCGATCACCACGAGCGCCGATGTGTCGAGGCCCTGGAGCGCAGTGAGCACCGCGAAGGTGATGAGAACCGCGATGAGCACGGCCGCGACGATCCGTCGCGAGTTTGCATAGATGGTCTGCATGTGGACTCCCGGTGGTCAGAGCAGGAACGAGATGGCGGCGACGACGATCAGAATCATCACCAGGAGGATGCGCGCACGTCGGCCGCGCTCCCGGAGGGCTGGACGCGTGCACGCCCACGTCGAGACGACCGCGACGAGCACGACCAGCCAGATGACGGCGAACGGCGAATCCTTCGGCGAGCTGAGGCCGAAGACCAAGGCGGCCAGCTGCACCGGCAGCGTCGAGGCGATCCCCACGAGCACCGCCGGCCCGATCCCGGGAAGGCGTCCCTTCCTGTCTTCGCGGCGACCGGTGGGAGTCATCACACCGGTGAGCAGCTTCTCGTCGACCGTCGCGCAGAGGAACAGGTAGATGATCTGGAACACCGCGGAGATCACCACCGCCAAGGTCACGCCGAGACGCACCGCGAGCTCGGCGAGCGCGGGATCCTCGAGCCCTGCTGCCAGGTCACGCACCTGTGCGTCCGCGGTGATCCGTTCGAGGAGTTGCCCGCTGAGGCGGACGATCGTCACGGCGATCGTGGCGAGGACAGCGGCCCAGAGGATCCGCCGGTCGGTCACGCGCGCGTGCGCGTCTGTCGCGGGGGGACCCGCCTGCCTGGTGGGTGCGGTCATGTGTCAGAACCTTCGAGCGGTGATGATGGACGTCTCGACGCCGGCGCCGACCGCGATCAGTGCAAGAGCGATCGCGAGGATCAGCAAGGCGTTCGGAAGCCGTGCGAGGTAGCGAGCGAACGGTCGCAGATCGCCCGTCCGCCGCGACGGGAACAGTACCGAGGCTCCGGGGAGGACACCGGCCGTCGCGGCGAGCAGCAGTGCCGGAATCTCGATGACCGCGTATCCGACGACCGAGGAGAGCGCTGCGGCAAGGCCGATCTCGGTCGCGGCGGCCGCCGTGCTCGCACCCACCAGGAATCCGATGAGCGCGATCCCGATCAGCGATCCGACGCCTGCCGTCAGCACACCGGCGAACAGTCCGAGCGCGACGGCAGAATTGCGGAGGAAGATCGCCAGGAAGAGCGGCGTGTGCGGATCACCGAGCGGTGCGGCGAGCGAACCGCCGCCACCGGCGACCCGACCGGACACCGTCGAGTACGAGATCAGCACAGCAGCGACGAAGAGGACGAGGACGCCTGCGAACGCGAAGCCGAGACCACGCGTGTCGAGACGCCCCCATCCCCTCGCACGAGTGTCGTCAGGCAATCGCAGCCTTCTCGCCCCACTTGGTGATCGCCCAGCGAGCCGTCGCGACGACTGCTCCCGCGATACCGCCGGAGACGAGCGCCAGTGCGATGGCGAGCACAGCGCCACCGACCGAGATCGCGTTCACGATCTGGGTCGCCACCGCGGACGAGAGTCCGAACATGCCGGCGATGTACGCGACGCTGATCCCCGCGACGACGATGCCGGCGACGGCGACGAATGCGGTGACAGCGACGGTGCCCCGCGACGTCCGCGACTCTGCAAGTGAACTCTGCATGATCTCCTTCTTCCTGTTTGCGCCCGAGGGCGGAACTCAGGCGCACGTGCCTGATCGCAAGCAGGTTCGCATCGGGCGCAGCCGTGCCGCCAGGCCGATTGTCCGATCTGCACCGGCCGGACGTCCGGTCATCGTGACGGCCGCGCTCTCGAGCCCGCCCCCTCGCCGAGTGCGTAAGGTGGGAGGGCTGTCGACGAGAGGTACCGGAATGATCGCGCGGTTCGAAGAGCTCGACTGGCAGGAGACGCGGATGGGCGAGCTCATCCTGCGCCGCAGGGTGGATCCCGTCACGGACGAGATGATCTACGAGGTGAAGCTCAAGGACGAGTACCTGATGTCGAGCCTCTTCACGGTCGCGGAGGAAGAGCTCGCCACGCTCGGTCTCGCCGCGGCCACCGGCGAGCGCCTCAGCGTGCTCGTGGGAGGACTCGGCCTCGGGTACACCGCGGTCACCGCCCTCGACGACGACCGCGTCGCCCGCCTCGAAGTGATCGACGCGCTCCCCGCGGTGATCGGATGGCACGAGCGCGAGCTGCTGCCGGTGTCGACGAAGCTGGTCCGCGACGCCAGGACCACGCTCACCCACGACGACTTCTTCGCGGTGGTGCGGCAGGCCCCGGATGCCGCGGCTCGGCGTCATGACGCGATCCTGCTGGACGTGGATCATTCCCCGCGCCACACCCTCGACCCGACGCACGCCGACCTCTACACGAAGGCCGGTCTCACCGCGCTCGCGCGGCACCTCGCCGATCGCGGGGTCTTCGCCCTGTGGTCCGACGATCCGCCCGACGAGGAGTTCATGACGCCCCTCGCCGAGGTCTTCGACGACTGCCGAGCGCACATCGTCGACTTCGACAACCGCCTCACCGGCGGCATCTCGTCGAACACGGTCTACGTCGGCGTCCGCCGCTGACGAAGGGCCTCCGCGCAGGCGGAGACCCTTCGTCGGTTCAGACCCGCGGCAGTCGCAGCGTCACGAGCTGGAACGGGCGCAGCGCCAGACGGATCCCGTCGGCATCCTGACCCGACAGCGAGGCCCGCTCGATCTCTCGCTCGAGCAGGTCGACTTCACTCGCATCACCACTCGGGAATCCCACGCTGACGGTGGCGTCGGCGCGACGCCCGAGCGCCTCGTACAGACGGACGATGACGTCGCCGCTGCCGTCCTCGGCGAGCTTGACCGCTTCGACCACGACACCCGGGTGATCGATCGAGACAAGGGGGTGCACATCGTCGGAGCCTTCGATGCGGCGCTCTGCGAGGTTCGTGCGGTATCCCTCGGCGATCGCGTCGACGAGCTCGCCACCGACGACGATGCCCACCTCCAGATGATGCCGACCCTGGTCCTGCTGCGGGTCGGGGAACAGCGCCGCCCTGACGAGTGAGAGCCGGACGGTCGAGTACGTGCCGCCCGTCTCACGCGGATGCCGGGTGATGTCGTGGCCGTAGGTGGAGTCGTTGGTGACCGCGACACCGAAGTCGCTCTCCCCCACTCTGACCCACCGATGCGCCACGGTCTCGAAGCGCGCAGCATCCCACGAGGTGTTGGTGTGGGTCGGACGCACGATGTGCCCGAACTGGATCTCGGAGGCTGCGTGGTCGGTGTGCACGTCGACGGGGACGCTGAGCTTGAGCAGCTTCTGCCGCTCGTGCCAGTCGACATCGACAGCCAGCTGCAGGGTTCGCGACCCCTCATCGAGCCGGATGCTGTGCACCAGCGTCGACTCGCCGAACGAGCGCGAGATCACCACGGCACCGTCGACGACCTCGATGCCGTCCACCTCGAGGAGGTCGGTGACGTTGCGACGGTAGTGCTCGTCGATGTCCCACGCATCCCACTGCGTCGGGGTATCCCGGTGCAGCTGGAAGACGCCGGCGCTCTGACCGGCCGGCACGACCTCGCGGTCGCTCGTCAGATCGATGATCGACGTCAGCACTCCGCGGGCATTGATCGTCGCACGCACGAACCCGTTGTCGAGCACGAAGCCGCCGTCGACCGCGACCGGTGCGACCGGGGTGACCGCATCCGCCTCGCCTATCGCGAGCGCGCCGACCGAGGCGTGCCCGTGCGGGGCCGCGTTGGCCACGAGGCTGCGGGTGCCCTCGCCGACCAGCGCACGCAGCGAGTCTGCGATGATCTGCTCGAGCTCGACGGCGATCGCCGCATAGTTGCGCTCGGCATCCTGGTGCACCCAGGCGATCGACGTTCCGGGCAGGATGTCGTGGAACTGCTGGAGCAGGACGAACTGCCAGAGACGCTTGAGCTGCTCGGCCGGATAGGCGCGTCCGGTTCGGACCGACGCCGTGGCCGCCCAGAGCTCGGCTTCGCGGAGCAGGTGCTCGCTGCGGCGGTTGCCCTGCTTGGTGCTCAGCTGACTCGTGTACGTCCCTCGGTGGAACTCGAGATACAGCTCGCCGCTCCACACCTCGGGCGACGTGTACTCGGACTCAGCCTGCTCGAAGAACGCCCGTGGCGTGGAATGCCGGGCGATCGGCGACCCTTCCAGCGATCCAGCGCGCTCGACCTGCGCAGCCATCTCACGGGTCGGTCCGCCTCCGCCGTCGCCGTAGCCGTACGGCAGCAGCGAGGCACGGGCTCTGCCCTTGTCCTGGAAGTTCCGCTGCGCGTGCGCGAGATCGGCCTGCGAGGCGTCCGAGTTGTACTTGTCCACCGGAGGGAAGTGCGTGAACACGCGGGTCCCGTCGAGCCCCTCCCAGAGGAACGTGTGATGCGGCATCCGGTTCGTCTCGTTCCAGGAGATCTTCTGCGTGAGGAACCACTTCGACCCGGAGGCCTTGATGATCTGCGGAAGGGCGCCGCTGTAGCCGAAGGAGTCGGGCAGCCAGACCTCGGGGGTGTCGATCCCGAACTCGCGGAGGAAGAAGCCCTTCCCCTCGACGAGCTGACGGGCGAGGGCTTCGGAGCCGACCATGTTCGTGTCCGATTCGACCCACATGCCGCCGACCGGGACGAAGCGGCCTTCGCGCACGCGCTCGACCAGGCGCTCCCAGATCTCCGGGTACCGCTCCTTGATCCAGGCGAACTGCTGCGCCGAGGAGCTGGCGAACACGACGTCGGGGTTCTCGTCCATCAGCGAGAGCACGTTCGAGAAGGTCCGTGACACCTTGCGAGCCGTCTCGCGCACCGGCCACAGCCAGGCCGAATCGATGTGCGCGTGCCCGACGGCATGCAGCACGTGCGCGCTCGCATGGGCGGGACTGGCCAGGACCGTTCGGAGCGCCTCACGGCCCGCTGCCGCCGTGCCTGCGACGTCGTGCGGGTCCACGAGGTCGATCATCCGATCCAGCGCCTGCACGATCTCCGCTCGCCGTGGCGACGACGCATCCAGCTCGGCGGCGAGCCCGCGCAGGATCACGGTGTCGTCGAGCAGCGACTCGACGGTCAGGTCGCGCAGGGCCACGTCGACGACGCGGAGCACGTAGATCGGATCGGAGCCGGCGGTCTCGGGGTCGCCGAGCTCGGTCGGGTCGAACGTGAAGATGCTGCCCACGTCCGGATTGGATGCCGCCTCGAGCAGCACGTCGATTCGGCCGTCCGGCTGCACCGCCGCAGCGACCGCGTTGTTGAACGGGGAGATGCCCTTGATCGGACTCCCGTCGAGACCCCAGACGAGAGCCTCGGCCTGGAAGCCGCTCTGTCCGGCCGTGAAGCCGAGGTCGACGACGAGTTCTGCCCTGGTGCCGTCGGGGAGATCGCCGGACGCCGTGCGCCACTCGGGTGGGACCTCCCCGCTCACACGGAACCAGGTCGTGCCCCACGGGCGTCCCCACGCAGCGCCGACCGCGGTAGGCGTGTAGTCCGCCTGAACGGCCTCCGTGAAGGGCACCGGCTCCCCCGGCACCTCCCAGGCGCGAACCTCGAGCGGGTGGCTCAGCCGGTGACGCGCCGGACGGAGGCGCTCGCGGATGAATCGGTCGATGCGCATCTCGATGAGAGCGGTGCGGTCATGCATGTGTGGGGCTTTCTGGATCGTGGGGATTGTGCGAGGAGGCGGGGATCAGCCCTTGACGCCCCCGGCCAGCGCGAAGCTGCTGCCGGAGAGACGCTGCACGAGCAGGTACAGGACGAGGATCGGCACGGAGTACAACGTGGCGAACGCCGCCAGCTGCCCGTAGGCGACGGCACCGTGGTTGCCGAAGAATGTGAAGATCGCGACGGCCGCCGGCATCTTCTCCGAGCTGAACAGCAGGACGAACGGAACGAAGAAGTTTCCCCACGCCTGTGTGAACACGAAGATGAAGACGACGCTGATACCGGGGCGCATGAGCGGCAGGACGATGGTCCACAGCGCACGCATGGCGGAGGCACCGTCGACCCATGCGGCCTCCTCGAGGGAGACCGGCACCGAGTCCATGAAGTTCTTCAGCATCCAGATCGCCACGGGCAGTGACGTGGCGGCCATGAACAGGATCACGCTGACCTGCGAATCGAGCATCTTCAACTGCACGAAGAGCGCGTAGACCGGGACCATCATGGCCGTGATCGGCAGGCAGGAACCGAACAGGACCGAGTACATGAAACCGCGCTGGAAGCGGGAGTTGTGCCGCGAGAGCGGATACGCGGCGAGCACGCCGACGACGACGGTGATGAGGGCGGTGCCGAACGAGATCAACGCCGAGTTCCACAACGGCAGCAGCGTCATCGACCAGTCGAACACCGAGACGAAGTTGTCGAACGTGACACTCTCCGGCACCGAGATCGACACCGTGGCGGACGGAGACACCGCGGAGAAGACGATCCACGCGATCGGCACGAGGAACACGACCCCGATCGCGATGAGGACGATATTGGCGAGCCACGCGGAGCGACGCTTCGCAGGCGAGGCGACCGAGATCCGCTGGCCGCGCCTTGAGGCGGGGCGGACGATTGCTTCGGTGGCGGTCATCAGTCGACCTCCGGCTTGAGGATGCGGATGTAGAAGATCGCGAAGATCGCGCCGAGCACGAGGGTCACCGCGGCGATCGCCGTGCCGTAGCCGATCTGGGAGTACTGGAAGGCCTCCTGATACGCGAGGACGGGGAGGGTCGAACTCGAGACACCCGGTCCTCCCTTGGTCATCACCCAGATGAGGCCGAAGGTGCCGAGGGTCTGCAAGGTGGTGAGCATCAGGTTCGTCGAGATCGAGCGGCGGATCATCGGGATGGTGATGAGGAAGAAGCGCTGGGCGGCGTTCGCACCGTCGATCTGCGCGGCCTCCATCACCTCGGGCGGCACCTCGTTGAGGGCGGCTCCGTAGACGAGCATCGAGAAGGCCGTGCCCCGCCAGACGTTGGCGAGGATGACGGCGAACATGGGGTACTCGATGAGCCAGCTCACTGCCGGGATGCCGACGGCCTCCAGCAGCGCATTGAGCGTGCCGTCCTTCGAGAAGTACGCGTAGAGGGCGAAGGCGGCGACGATCTCGGGCATCACCCAGGCGACGACGATGAGTGCGCCGACCACGCTGTTGACCGACTTCGAACCGATGCGCATGAGCGCGGCGACGCCGAGTCCCAGCACGTTCTGGCCGATGATCGCGGAGAACAGCACGAAAACGACGGTGAGAACCAGCGCCGTCCAGAAGTTCGGGTCGGTGAACAGCGAGACGTAGTTTTCGAGTCCGACGAACTCGGGCTGCGCCGCCCGGTAGCCGGTGAGGGCGCGGTTGGTCAACGATCCCCAGATGGCGTAGACGATCGGCCCGAGCAGGAACACGACCAGCAGCACCACGGCCGGCAGCAGCGGAACGGAGCGCACGAGGTCGCGGAGAGCGGCGCGCCGCCCGGCCCCGGTGTGCACCGGGGCCGGGCTGCGCGTTGCGGATGCAGAGGTCACTGAAGGATTCCTACTCGACCTTGTCCGAGCCGACGATCTGGGTGAGCGCATCGTCGTAGGTCTTGGCCGCATCCTCCGGGGTCGCTTCTCCCGTGATCACCGATTCGGTTGCCTGCTGCAGCGCGCTCGTGATCTGCGAGTAGTCCGGTGTGGTCGGACGGAAGTGCGTGTACTGCACGAGATCGGAGAAGAACGCGAACGTCGGGTTGTACGAGAGGTACGCATCGTCGGTCGCGACATCCTCACGGACGGCGATCTGGCTGTTCTCGGTGTCGTACTTGAGGGAGTTCTCCTGGTTCAGCGCCATCGCAATGAAGTCGAAGGAGGTCTGCGGGTGCTTCGTCTGAGCGCCGACCGCGAGCGTCCAACCGCCGGACATCGAGGTGAAGCCGGGGTCGCCGCCGTCCTGCGTCGGCATCTTTGCGAGACCGATCGTGTCCTCCCAGCCGTCCCACGCGCCGTCTCCGCTGATCCAGCCGCCGGGGAGCCACGACCCGTCGACTGCCATGGCGAGCTTCCCCTCGGGGAGCAGCTCCGTGGAGACGCGGCTGCCGATGGTCGAGTCGAGGGCGAGATCGAGCGGAGTCGCCAGATCGTTCTTGTAGAGCGTGTCGTAGAAGCCGAACGCGTCGGTGAGACCCTGGGAGTCCACGGACCACTTGTCGGAGTCGGCGTCGTACAGCGTGGACTCGGTGCCGTAGAGCAGCATCTCGAGACCCTGCATCGACGTCTGCTCACCGGCGCTCTTGCTGCCGTAGATGTTCAGCGGGATCAGGTCGGCGTCGTACGCCTTCACGGCTTCGGCGGCATCGAGGATGTCCTGCCACGACTCGGGCTGCCAGTCGGTGGGGAGTCCCGCTGCGGCGAAGATCTCCTTGTTGTAGTAGATCGCTCGGGTGTCGGTGCCCATCGAGATGCCGTAGGTGCTGCCGTCTCCGCCGAGCCCGGCCTCCTTGGCCGCGTCGTAGAACTGGTCCCAGTCGTCCCAGTCGGCGAGGTAGTCGTCGATCGGGAGCAGATAGCCGGCGGCGGCGTCGGAGCGCAGCTGGAAGGTGTCCTCGTAGATCACGTCGGGCGCTGTGTCGGGCGAGCCGTTCATCAGGGCGAGCTTCGTGAAGTACTCGTCCTCGGACTCGATCGGCTGGAGCTTGACCGTCACACCGGGGTTCGCGGCCTCGAACTCGGGCTTGACCTTCTGGAAGAGATCATCGAGCTGGTGGAACGCGGACGTCTTCTGATACGCGACGGTGATGGTGCGGTCTCCGCTGTCGGACGTCTCCGCGTCCCCGGACGCACCGCATCCCGAGAGGACGACCGCGCCGACCATGATCGCGCCGATGGCGGCGAGGGGCTTCGTTCGCATCTGCTTTGCTCCTTTGCATGCGGACCTCGCTGTTGAGGTCCTCAGGTCGATAATCCTATCAAATGGGATAAATAGGTCGAGAGGGCAACGTAACAGTTCCGTCACGGAACGCTATGCCATTCTCCGACCACGTCGGAGTGCGGTCATCGGCTGATCATGAGCCGCGACGCCCGCGCCGTGAGCGCGTCGTCGAGCACGAGGCACGCGGCTCCCACGGCGGCCGAGTCCGCTCCGATCTGCGATGGCCGCAGATGCACGGGTTCTGTGGAGGTACTGACGGCTGTGGTGTGCACCCAGTGGTCCAGCACCGGGAGAAGTCGGGCGCCGAGCCTCGACCACGCAGGGCCGCCCAAGACGACAATGCCGAGATCGAGGAGGTTGTTCACCTCGACGATCGCCGTCGCGAGGTGCCTCCCGGCACGCTCCAGCGCTGCAAGCACTCCCTCGTCGCCGGCGTCCGCCAAGGAAGACAGCAGTTCGAGCTGCATCCGCGCATCTCCGGTGCTGCTCGGCGGAGTCGTCCGGTCCGCCTGAGCCAGGAGCATCCGGGGCTCCATGATCACTCCGATGCATCCGCGCGATCCGCACGTGCAGACCGGCCCCTCGGGATCGACCACGATGTGCGCGATGTTGCCGGCATTGCCCGTCCTGCCGTGCACGGGCGCGCCAGAGACGGCGAGCCCGAGGCCGAGTCCGGCACCGTAGTAGAGGAACATCGCGTCGGCGAGCTCCTGCCCGGCATCGAACCACTGCTCCCCGACGACGGTCGCCACGACGTCCTTCTCGAGCAGCGTCGGCAACCCGCTGACCCTTTCCAACTCCGTGCGCACCGACACGTTGTGCCAGGCGGGAAGGAGCGGCGGATTCAGCAGGCGACCCGCGTCGCGGTCGAACGGCCCCGGAGCCGCCACGCCGATCCCGAGCACGCGCTCGGGCGGAAGGCGCGCGTCGAGGATGAGCGATCGGACGCTGTCGCCGAGACGGCCCACGAGTTCATCCGGCGAGGCCTCAGCGCCTCCGGGGGTCTGCTCGGTCCTGGCGACGACAGCACCGGCGGCATCCACGACCACGATCGTGTCGACGGCCGGGTCGAGATGCACACCGACCGCGTAGCGCGAATCCGACCGCAGCGCGAGAAGCGTCCGGGGCTTTCCCGGACCCGAGATGACCTTCCCGGTCTCCTCGATCAGCCCCTCATTGGCGAGTCTGCGAGTGACGTTGCTGAGCGTCTGCGTCGACAGTCCCGTGCGTTCGGCGAGTTCGCTGCGGCTGAGACCTTCCTCGGACCGGCGGATGAGGTCGAAGACGAGTGCCTGGTTGTAGACGCCCACAGCAGGGAGATTCGACCCACGCTGCATATTCGCTCCTCACCCGTGCGCCTGCGTCGGCGCGTGACCCTCATGATCGCCGCGCAGCACCGCAACGGTCAAACCCAGGCCGCACGTTCAACCCTAGAGCGGGACGCCCGGACGAGGGCTCATGCCGAGCACCACCCCGTCGATCCGACGGAGCAGGCCAAGAGGGTTGGCCTCCTGCAGGGCAGGCGGGAGGAGTTCGTCCGGGAGGTTCTGATAGCTGACCGGGCGTTGGAACCGCCGGATCGCCAGAGTGCCCACTGACGTGGTTCGGGAATCCGACGTGGCCGGGAACGGACCCCCATGCACCATCGCATGGTTGACCTGGACTCCGGTCGGCCATTCGTTGTAGATGATCCGACCGACCCGGCGCTCCAGCACAGGGAGGATCCGGCTGACATCGGCGAAATCCGCAGGGCCCGCGAAGATCGCAGCCGTGAGTTGTCCGTGCAGGCGCTCCATCACAGCGATCAACTGCGCGGCATCCGGGTACCTCACCACCAGAGCGGCAGAACCGAAGATCTCGTCCTGGAGCGAGGGGTCGGCGAGGAAGGTCTCCAGGGCGGTCGTGAACAGAACCGGCGCTGGAGCATTCGGCCCACTCCCCGTGCGTCCGCGCGCCGCCACTGTCACGCCCGTGATCCCCTCTCGTCGACCGACGCCATCGTCGAAGGCGCGAGCGATCCCGTCGGTGAGCATCGTCTGGCCGACGGTGGAGCCGAGCGCGTCGGCGATCTCGGTCACCAGCTCGTCGCCTCGCTTGCCCGCAGGAACGAACACGAGACCGGGATTCGTGCAGAACTGGCCGGAGCCCATGGTGAGCGATGCGACGAATTCTCTGGCAAGCTCCGAGCTTGCACCGTCGAGCACCGAGGGCAGTACGATCACCGGGTTGGTCGAGGACATCTCCGCGTAGACCGGAATGGGCTCCGCTCGTTCTGAGGCGATCCGCACCAGCGCCATACCGCCGCTGCGCGATCCTGTGAACCCCACGGCCTTGATGCTCTGATCCGCGACGAGATCCTGTCCGATGGTTCTGCCGCTTCCGAACAGAAGCGAGAAGACGCCGCCGGGGAGTCCCGATTCGCGAACCGCCGCCGCGATGGCCTGACCGACGAGCTCTGCGGTGCCGGGGTGCGCATTGTGCGCCTTGACGATCACGGGGCATCCCGCAGCCAGAGCAGACGCCGTATCCCCTCCAGCACTCGAGAAGGCGAGCGGGAAGTTGCTCGCTCCGAACACGGCGACGGGCCCGAGAGGGATGTGGCGCTGTCGAATGTCCGACCCGGGCGTCGCGTCGGAATCCGATCTCCGCGGATCGATACGAGCCTCGAGGTGGTCGCCCTTCCTCACCACCTCGGCAAAGAGTCGGAGCTGCCCGACCGTCCGAACGCGCTCGCTCTCCAGTCGTTGCGCCGAGAGCCCGGTCTCCGCGACGCCCCGCTCGGTGAGCCGGCCGCCGATGGCGTCGATGTTGTCGGCGATCCGCGCGAGGAAACCTGCCCGCAGCGCGGGTGGAGAGTCACGGAAGACATCGAACGCCTCGTGGGCTGCTCCGGTCGCCCGCCTCAGCTGCGCGGGACTCACCATGCCGAATGCGGTGTCGAGGATACCGCCGTCGCGCGGATTCACCGCGTGGAAGCACCCCTCCGTGCCCATCTCTGGGGCTGAGGCGATGATCGCTCGTCCCGTTACACGGGATTCACTCATGGTTGCCATCTCCGTCATGTCATTCCCTCGTTCGTCGTGCGTGATCGGGAGGCGGCGATCCGCCATCAGCCCTTCGTCGCTCCGGCCGTGAGTCCGGTGACGATGTACTTCTGCGTGAACAGCGCGATCACCATGATCGGCACCGTCACGACGATCGCAGCCGCCATCAGGCCGCCCCAGTCGATGCTGGCGTAGGCGACGAAGTTGAAGATCGCCACCGGCAGCGTCTTCGTGTTGGCTCCCGACAGCACGAGAGCGAACATGAAGTTGTTCCAGGAGAAGATGAAGGAGAGGATGCCGGCGGTCGCGATCCCGGCGATCGACAACGGCAGCGTGACTCTCGCGAACGCGCCGATCGGAGTCAGTCCGTCGACCTGTGCCTGCTCCTCCAGCTCCAACGGCATCGAATCGAAGAAGCTCATCATGATGTAGACCACGAGTGGGAGCGCGACGAACATGTGGGAGAGGATGAGCACCTCGTAGCCGCCGACGAGTCGGAGGTTCGAGAAGACGTAGTACCACGGCACGAGCAGGCTCACACCGGGGATGATGCGAGCGAGCAGCACGACGGCGGAGGACCGGCGCATGGCGAATCGACTCATCGAGTATGCCGCGGGAACGCCGATCAGCAGCGACAGCGCTGTGGAGGCGAATGCGACCCAGAAGCTGTTGAAGACGAAGGCCAGGTAGTCGTTGCGGCCGAGCACCGTGGCGTAGTTCTCGAGCGTCGGCGTGAAGATCACGGTCTTCGCCGGGTTGTAGATGTCCACGTTGGTCTTCAGCGACGCGAGGAGCATCCAGACGAGAGGTGCGACGAAGAGCAACACGATGGAGACCAGCGCGACCGCTCGGAACGCCGTGTACGAGCGCGAACGCACCCGCCGTCGACGCCCAGGGGACGGCGAAGGAGAAGGAGCTCGGGAGGCGGTGCGGATACTCGGGCTCGACAGTGTGGATGTCACGATCGGTCCCCTTTCCTTCTCAGAGTGACCAACCAGATCATCGCGATGATCAGCAGGAAGAAGAGGATCAGGACGGCGGATGCCATCCCGTACTTGTTGTAGTCGAAGCTCAGACCGTAGGCGTAGACATTCAGGGTCTCGACTTCGTGGAACGATCCACCGCCCTTGCCCTTCGTCGCGTACAGGATGTCGAACGTCTTCAACGCGTCGATCGATCGCAGCAGCAGGGCGACGATCACGGTCGGCATCATCAGCGGGAGAGTCACGAACCAGAATCGCTGCCAGGTGGTCGCCCCGTCGACGCGCGCAGCTTCGTCCGGCTCCGCGGGGAGAGCGGTGAGTCCGGCGAGGAGGATGAGGACGACCATCGGCGTCCACTGCCAGATGTCCACGAAGATGAGCGTCGGCAGCGCGGTCTGCTCCCCTGACAACCATGGTTGCGCGGGAATGCCGACGATCGACAGGAGCTGGTTCGCGAACCCGATGTTGGGGTCGAAGATCAGCTGCCACATCATCCCGATGGCGACGGGTGTGGCCACGAGTGGCAGCAGGATCGCGACCCGCACCCATCGCTCACCTCGGAACGGCCGCCACAGGAGGAGTGCGATGCACATGCCCAGGATCATCTCGACCGTGAGCGCTCCGAAGGTGAAGATGAAGGTGCGGCCTACCGCGGGCCAGAACCGATCAGTGTCGGTGAGGATCCTGAGGTAGTTCTCCAGCCCGACGAAGTCGGATTCCGCCCGGACTGATCCGCTCGCGTCGGTGACGCTCAGGAAGAGCGTCCATCCGAGCGGGAACGCGATCATGACTGCGACGAAGATCATCGCGGGACTCGCGAAGACCCATTTCCGGTGACGGTTCGCCCAAGAGGAGAGCGACGCGCGAGCGGCGCCCCCCTGTGACGCGACGGCGGTCATCTCACCCCTTCTCATCGTCCAGGAACTGTTGGAACAGCTCGTTGGCGGACTCGGCGGCCGCGTCGACGTCGCCCCCCGTGATGGCGGCGACGATCGGTGCGCCGACGATCTCGCGTGCTTCGGCGACGCTGATGACGAGCGGTCGGTCGAATCCGATGCCGATCTCGGACGTCTTCACGATGGTGGCTGCGAGGTCCGCGGGGAAGCTCGATGTGCCTTCAGGGTTCGCCCACACCGAAGTGCGCGGACCGGGGATCCCCGCCTTCTGGATATCCAGCGACATCTCGGGACTGGTCGCCCACTCGATGAACTTCCACGCGGCATCCTGATTGCTCGACGCCTCGTTCATGGCCAGCGCCCAGCCGGGCACGTTGTACGGCTTCGAGCCGGCGGGGCCTGCGGGGAAGGGTGCGAAACCGACGGCGTCGGAGACGACGGAGTTCTTCTCGTCGGTGAGGTTCTTGTACAGACTGCTCGCGTCGGTGAAGAATGCCGCGTTCCCCTGAGCGAAGATCGCTGCGGCCTGGGGCCAGCTCGTGTCGGTGCTCACGTTCTCGGGCCCGTAGAGATTGATCAGGCGTCCGTAGTACTCATACGCCTCTTTGGCCTCATCCGAGGCGATAGCGGAATTCCCGTCCTCGTCGATGAACTCTCCGCCGAAGCTGAACAGGAAGCTCGAGAACGGGCTGACGGTCGGTGCGGCCGCGGTCCGACCGACGAACCCAGCGACACCCTCGTTCGACTCGGAGATGATCTTCGCCGCAGCTTCGAGCTCCTCCAACGTGTCGGGGACCTCGAGCCCGGCCTCTGCCAGCAGGTCCGACCGGTAGTAGAGGACCGCCTGGTCGGTGACGATGGGGACGCCGACGACCTCGCCCTCATAGGTGGTGGCTTCTACGGCACTGGGCTGGAAGTCGGCCCAGTCCCACTCCGCGCTCTCTTCCACCCGGTCGGTGAGATCCGACAGATAGCCGTTCGAAGCGAAGAGTCTCCCCTCCTGCAGCGTCCGGTACATCAGGACGTCGATCTCGTCCGTCCCCGCATTGAGCTTGACGTTGTACTGGTCCGAGAGCTGGTCCTCGCCCAGCTGCGTGAGCTCGACCGAGAGACCCGTCAGCTCCTCGAACTCAGGGATCCTGTCGCGGATGGCTTCGGTCCACGCATGATTGGCGAGCGTGACCCTGAGCGTGTCGGATCCTTCGCTGCCGCTGCTCGCGCACCCGGTGATTGCCACCGTCGCTCCCAGCGCGACCGTGGCAAGGGCGGCGACTCGTCGAAGTACATGGTTTTTCATCTGCATCTCCTTTGGTGAGGTAATTTCCATGTGATTTGAATCGGGCGATCTCAGTCGAAGACCGTGGCCATCATCGGCCGGCGAGGACGGCTTCGACCTCTGCGCTCGTCGGCATTGCGGACGAGCACATGAACTGCGTGGTGACGTAGGCGCCAGCCGCGTTGGCGAAGTCGAGGGTCGTGGTGAGAGACCATCCTTCGAGCATCCCGTGGACGAACGCACCGCCGAAGGCGTCCCCCGCCCCGAGACCGTTCACCACAGGCACCGAGATGGGCGCCACGTCGACGGTCTCCTCGGCGGTCTTGGCCAGCACGCCGAGCGGGCCGCGCTTCACGATGGCGACGCGAACTCCGTGAGCCAGCAGCGCGTCCGCCGCTCGGTGAGCATCACGCTCTCCGACCGCGATCTCGCATTCGTCCTGATTGCCAATCACCACGTCGACGTGGGCAAGCGCTTTCGAGATCTCCCTGCTCGCCTGCTCGCCGGACTCCCAGAATGAGGGACGGTAGTCGAGGTCGAGGACGGATCCCGCCCGTGATCGTCGGGACTCCCAGGCGGCGAAGTGCGCGGCCCGGGAAGGCTCCTGAGAGAGTCCGGTCGCCGTCGACCAGTAGACATCTGCGTCGCGGATCAAGCCGAGCGGAAGGTCGGCTTCCGTGATGAGCATGTCGGGGGCAGTCGGTCTGCGGTAGATGAGCACCGGGAAATCGTCCGGCGGGAACATCTCGCAGAAGGTGATCGGAGTCGGGACTCCGGGTGCTGTCTCCACGTGCGACACATCGATCCCGAAGCGGACGAGCTCCTCGCGCTCGAACCGGCCGAAGGCGTCGTCGCCGGTGCGGGAGATGAAGCTCACCGGATGACCGTGTCTGGCCGCGGCGACCGCCACGTTCGCTGCGCTTCCGCCGATGGCCTTCGTGAATCTCGCCACGTCCTTCAGCGGCACGTTCACCTCATCCGGATAGAGATCGACGATCACCCGCCCGAGAACGACGACGGACTTCTTGGATGCAATTTCAGGCATGCTGCCCCTCTTTCTCTCAAATTCCGGACGCGCGAAGATGGCACTCACCTGTCGCTCAGGTGCAGGACCCCGCGGCCACTCGGTTCAGCACGAGCAGCGGCACTCGTCGCCACGACTTCGCGCAGATGCGCCAACCTCGGGATGGCCCGCTGCCGCAGTGACAACTCCCGGTCCTCGTCTGTGACGGCGTCGGCCCAGATCGCACGTCCAGCCAGGAAGCCACCGGCTCCGCCGAGGCACGCCCGTTCGACCGCGCCCGCGAACTCCTGCTGCCCGACTCCGTTCGACAGCACCACCCACGGCACCGAGATGGCGCTGCTGAGCCGTTCCGACGATTCGCGCACACTCGAGAGATCTCCCGCCGAGTACCCCGGTACCTGCGCCTTGTAGAGGTCAGCGCCAGGGGCGAGCTCCTCGGCCGCACGCAGGATCCACGCGTCGCGCTCGCCCGGGGCGAAGCCCGCCACCGGCGGGACGACCACGCCCTCGACGATGGCCGCGACCTTCGCATCGGCACACAACGCGAAGAACGCGTCGAGGTGCGCACGTCGCTCGCCACGGCCGGAGTCAGGATTCCACAGCAGCAGGATCTTCAGCGCCGCCGCACCCGTGCGGTGGACGAACTCTACCGTCAACTGCTCGTCGAAGGACGTCGCGTGAGCCGCTTCGCCAGCGCGCTGATGCAACACGTCCGCTGCGAGGATCAGTGCGCACCCTTCGGCAACCGGAGGCTTCGCATCCTCGGGAATCCCGTGGTCGCGGTCAAGGAGGACGGCAGACGCATGCGGCGTGAGGATACGGGTGGTCGTGGCCTTGAACTCGGCCAGACTCCGATCGGAGACGGCTGACGCATCACCGGTGCCGGCCATCATGGTTCGCAGCGCCTCGCGCTGATCCAGTGCCAGCATGCTGAACAGCCCATCGCTGTTGGTGAGCGGATCGAGTATCGGGGAGAAGCGGGTGGCGATCATGACAGCCTTTCGAAGCGAAGGGGAAGGAAGGTAGGAGTGCGAACGCGTCACACGGTGTGGCCGCGCGGGCGCACGACCACCTTGATGTGATGTGCCGTCGGATCAGGGACAAGCGCGTCGCCCACCGATTCGAGACCGACCCGCCCCGTGACCATCCGGTCGAGTTCGATCCGGCCGCTCGATGCGAGCGCGATCGCCGCCGGCCAGGTGTTCGTGTACCGGAACGCGCCGATCATCTCGATCTCGCGTCGCTGGATCACCGAGACAGGCAGCGAGACCTCATCCGCTCCCATCCCGACGAGCACGGCTCGTCCGCCGGGGCTGATCATCCGCAGCCCCGTGACCAACGCCTGCGGAGCACCGCTGCACTCGATGAACGATTCGACGCTCGATACGGAGCCCGCGGCCACCTCGTCGGGCGTGTGCACCTCGGTGGCTCCGAGCTCCGCGGCGAGGGCGAGTCGGTGCGGATCGATATCGGTGACGATGATCCTCGTGGCTCCGGCCGCTCGTGCGAGCTGAGTGACCAGGAGCCCGATGGGTCCTGCACCGCTCACCAGGAGCGACCCGCCGAGGCCGACCCGGCCCTTCGCGATGGCCCAGATGCCCACTGATAGCGGTTCGAGGAGCCCCGCAGCATCATCGGAGATGCTCGACGGGATCGCGTGGGCGAAATCAGCAGCGACCGCGATGTACTCGCAGAACGCACCATCGACTCGCGCCGAGCCCAGGAACATCACATCGAGGCACACGTTGTACCGACCCGCCTTGCACGACTCGCACCGCCGGCAGGGCGTGCCCGGTTCCACGGCGACCCGCTCTCCGATCCGTTCGGGATCGACTCCGCCACCGACGGCGACGATCCGACCGCTCGCCTCGTGCCCGAGCACCCGGGGGTAGCGCACCTCCACCTGCCCGATACGACCGTGCTCGTAGAAGTGCGTGTCCGAACCGCAGGCGCCGACCGAGGCGATCTCGACCAGCACCTCACCGGGCCCGGGAGTCGGGACCGGTCGCTCCTCGACGAGCACATCACGCGGCCCCCGCAGCACGCACGCTCTCATGGTGTCGGGGAGGCGAGCGGTACGCGTCTCCTCGTGAAAATGAGCGCTCATGATGTGTGTTCCTCGACGTTGACGGATGGTGTTTTCCACACTCTATGAAGGGCTGAGTTATGCGCCAAGCGCATGTTTTTGCTACCTTTTATCTGTTTTCCAGATAGTAGGCGAGGAGGCCTGGTATGGCGCGAATCGAGCAGACGGACTGGCTGGAGAGTTTCATCGCGGTGGTCGACCACGGTGGCTTCAGTGCGGCCGCCGAGGCCGTGCACCGTTCGCAGTCACGCGTCAGCGCGCACATCGCGGCGTTGGAACAGGCGTTGGGCACCGTCCTGTTCGACCGCCGCCATCGACCGATCGGGCTCACGGACACGGGCGCGGCATATCTCCCGCTGGCTCGTCGCGCGGTCGCATCCCTGGACGCAGGGATCGCCGAGATCGAGGCCGTGCTGGGTGTCACCCGAGGCCGCGTGGCCCTCGGCAGCTACCCCAGCGCCAGCGCTGCGTTCCTGCCCGACGTGCTCCGCAGCTTCCACGATGCATTCCCCGGCGTGCGCGTCGAACTGACAGAGCTGCCCACCGCCGGCTTGGCGGACTTGATCGGTGCCGGGCGCTTGGATCTTGCGCTTCGTCCGCTCGCGCCCGCGCGCAGCGCCGAAGAACTCAGACTCACATTCCATCCGCTGTGGCGCGAGTCCCTCGTGGCGGTGCTGCCGCACGATCACGAGCTCGCGGATGCTGTGGGCCCGCTGCCGCTCGCGAGGCTCGCCGCATATCCACTCATCACGATCGGCGGGCGGCGCGATTCCGCGCACGAAACCCACATCGCGCTCCGCGACGCCAGCCTCCAGCCGCGCATCGCCTGGCAGACGGATCAGCCACAGACCCTGGTGAACTTCGTTCGCGCCGGCCTCGGCGTGGGGTTCACGAACACCCTCGCCATGCAGATCGCGGACACTGCTGGCCTCGTCATCCGAGAGACCACGGGATCCGCCCACGGTCGCACAGTGGGCGTTGTGCACGACGCTGATCGGCATCTCTCCAACGCCGCTCGGGCCCTTCTCTCCCACATCAAGCAGATCGCGCCGCCGAGCAGCACCTCCCCGCCACTGCAGGAGCACGTACTCCCGTGACGCCGCGATCTCGCCCGGCACGCCTCTGACGAACGCCGTGTCCCGTCAAGGGACCATATTCGGATCTGCCGCGCCAGCACGTTGCATCCACTGAACGCTCGTGGAGATGAACGGCGCACACACTCTCCGGGCGTCAGCAGACGCGCGATGGACGTCGCCACCTTCGCGTGACACCTGCACTCAGTTGAAGTCGCCGCCGGGCGCCATGTCCATGAAGCGCGAGTAGTGGCCCTGGAACGCGACGGTGATCGTCGCGGTCGGGCCATTACGGTGCTTGGCGACGATCAGGTCGGCCTCGCCGGGACGCACGTCCTTGTCGTAGACCGAGTCGCGGTGCAGCAGGATGACCATGTCGGCATCCTGCTCGATCGAGCCGGACTCGCGCAGGTCGCTGATCGCGGGCTTCTTGTCGGTGCGCTGCTCAGGACCACGGTTCAGTTGCGACAGGGCGATGACCGGAACCTGCAGCTCCTTCGCGATGAGCTTCAGGCTTCGCGAGAACTCCGAGACCTCCTGCTGACGCGACTCGACGCGCTTGCCCGACGTCATCAGCTGCAGGTAGTCGATGATGACCATGCGCAGACCCTCGCGCTGCTTGAGTCGACGGCACTTCGCGCGGATCTCGACCAGCGTCATGTTGGGGCTGTCGTCGATGTAGAGCGGTGCGTCGTTGATGCGCCCGCGGGTCGCGGCGACGGTGGTCCAGTCGCGGGGGTCGAGGTTTCCCTTGCGCATGTTCTGCAGCGGGATCTGGCCCTCGGCGCTGAGCAGACGCATCGCGATCTCGCTCTTGCCCATCTCGAGGGAGAAGAAGACGGAGGGAATGTTGTGGCCGATGGATGCCGACCGCGCGAAGTCGAGCGCGAGCGTCGACTTCCCCATCGCGGGTCGCGCCGCCACGACGATCATCTGCCCGCCGTGCAGGCCGTTCGTGAGCTCATCGAGCTCCTTGAAACCCGTCGGCACACCGGTCATCGAGCCGTCGCGGCCACTGGCGGCCTCGATCTCCTCGAGCGCGGCATCGACGGCGATCTGCAGCGGAACGTAGTCCTCCGCGGTCTCCGATCCGGTGATCGAGTAGATCTCGGCCTGGGCGTTGTTCACGATGTCGGTCGCATCGCCCTCGCCCGCGTAGCCGAGCTGCACGATCCGGGTGCCTGCGTCGACGAGGCGTCGGAGGATCGCCCGCTCTGAGACGATGCCCGCGTAGTACCCGGCATTCGCGGCGGTCGGAACGATCGAGGTGAGCGTGTGCAGATAATCGGCGCCGCCGGCCCTGCCCAGTTCGCCGGTCTTGATGAGCTCGTCGGTGACGGCGACGACGTCGGTCGGCTCGCCGTGCGAGTACAGCGAGAGGACGGCCTCGAAGATGAGCTCGTGCTTGGGGATGTAGAAGTCGGCGCCCTTGAGCGTCTCGATCACATCGGCGACGGCGTCCTTCGACAGGAGCATGCCACCGAGGGCGCTCTGCTCGGCGAGAAGGTCGTGCGGCGGCGTGCGCTCCGGACCGCGCTTTCCGCCGAGGCGCTCGTCTGAGATGTCTGCGATCGACACACTGCTCCCTTCGATGCGACTCCGAGGCTGTGATGCTCCGCCGAGAGGGCGGTGCGGTGTCGGCGTCAGGCACCCGACTGCCCCGAACACAGCGAACCAGATGCCCCCGACATTCGGTCGCTCGACCACGGTACGAGGGCGGCTATCCACACGCAACATGGCCTGTGGATAACCCTGTGGAGAGTGTGCGGAGAAACTGGGAGTGTCTGTGCAGAACAGGTGTGGATAACTCCGTGGATGACTCGGCGCGCAAAGTTTCTTTCTCGCCTGGACCTGGGATTTCCCGTTTCCCCAGCCTGTGGATGGGAAACAACTTCAATACTGCGTTGAAGGTTGCTCCATCCGGCGCGGGGATGTGTAGAACTTGGGGAAAGTCAAGCTCGGATTTTGTCGGGCGCGTCACGCGGTGTCACACGGAGATCCGGTGCAGAGACCCCCTAGACACACAGGGACGCCGCGAGTATTGTCACCGGCATCGATTCACTGTGGATCGACGAACGTTGGCCTTCGGAGGGGGAGGTGGACGTGGACGTTCGGGCTACCCGACGCGGCGTTCCTGCCGGCGTCCTCTGGGGTGCCCTGGGCGTGATCGCCTGGGCCGCTTTCACGGTCGTCACCGGCGGCGGCTCCGCGCACGCGGACGAGTCGGATGACGGCCTGCTCGATCCACTGACGTCGCTGGTCGGCGACACCGTCTCCTCGGTGACCGAGCCGCTCGCTCCCGTCGTGACACAGGTGGTCGCTCCGGTCGTGCAGACCGTGGTCGCCCCCGTGCAGCAGACCGTTCCAGAGGTCGCGGCACCGGTCGTCGAGGCCGTGACGCAGGCGCCGGTGGTCGGCCCCGTCGCCGCTCCGGTCGTCACGACCGCCGCGCAGACCGTCGAGGCTGTCACAGCTCCGGTCACCGACGCACTCGTCGATGCCCCAGTCACGCAGATCACGACGCCGGTGGTGGATGCCGTGGCAGGCGTACCCGTGGTCGGCGAGCTGCTCGGCGACCTCGGCGTGATCGATCTGGTCGGCACCGTCGTCGGCGTCGTCGATGACACCGTGGCTGTGGTTGGAACCGTCACCGACGAGACCGTCACCCCGATCGTCGATGCGCTCGATCCGGGCACGCCAGGCGTCGTGACGACGCCCCCAGCGATCTCGCCCGTCGCATCGGCTGCTGCACCGGCGCACTTCACCGCCGCTGTTCTCTCATCGGCGGGCAGCGAGTCGCGCGCTGCCATGCGATCCAACGCTCACGCGGCACCGTTGATCGACGAGGAGCGCTCTGCCCTGAGCGCCTCCGACCGCGATCCGGCGAGCGAAGCACCATCCGATGGGCCGCCAGCGGTTCCGCTCGCCCCGACCTCATCCGCCTCTTCCGGCGGAGGCTCAGGAGCTGTCCCCTCGCGCCCCGGCGAGGTCATCGCTCTCCCGCTCCCCTCGTGGGGGCGCACGGTCGGCGCAACTGACGACGACCTTCCGTCGTCGGCGGTCGCCGACACCGACGTCTCTCCCGACTGACGGAGTGTCCGGTCGTCCTCCGTGGACGACAGATGCAGTGCTGCGCGCCTTCCCAAGCGTGCGCACCCCATTCAGACACCCCCATTCAGTCAGGAGAAGGAATCATGCGTACTTTCATCAAGCGGGCCCTCTGGGGCACGCTCATCGCCGGCGGGGTCACCCTGCTCGGCGCGACGGCCGCGAATGCGGCCGAGACCTCAGGAGATGACGGGCTGCTCTCGGGCACCCAGGCGGTGGCAGAGATCACCGCCCCGGTCTCGATCGTGGACAACGCGATCTCGTTGCTCGGCGACACGTCGGCAGCCCCCGCGCCGGCACCAGCCCCGGCACCAGCCCCGGCGGCACCGGCCGCCGAGACCGGCGGGTCGGATGCCGTCGCCTCCGGCTCGCAGGCCGTGGTGACCGTCAGCGTGCCGATCACGGCGACGGACAACGCGGTGAGCCTGCTCGGCGATACCTCGAGCAGCGCCCCGGCCCCAGCTCCGGCCCCCGCACCGGCCGCGCCGTCGGTCACCACGAACGGCGTCGACGGGCTGCTCTCGGGCACCCAGGCACTGCTGGCGGTCGACGCGCCCGTCACCGTGTCGGGCAACGGGATCTCCCTCCTCGGCGACAGCAACGTCACCGGGACCACCGGCACCACACCCGCGGCACCGGCTTCTGCTTCCCAGGCAGGAACCTCGGGTGACGACGGCATCCTCGGCGGCACCCAGGTCGTCGCACCCGTGACGGCACCCGTGACGGTGGGCGGCAACGGGATCTCCCTCCTCGGCGACAGCAACGTCACCGGGACCACCGGCACCACACCCACGGCATCCGCTCCTGCCCCCCAGGCAGGAACCTCGGGTGACGACGGCATCCTCGGCGGCACCCAGGTCGTCGCACCCGTGACGGCACCCGTGACGGTGGGCGGCAACGCGATCTCCGCGCTCGGCGACAGCAACGTCACCGGGACCACCGGCGCCGCACCCACGGCATCCGCTCCTGCCCCCCAGGCAGGAACCTCGGGTGACGATGCAGTGCTCGGCGGCACCCAGGTCCTCGCCCCCGTGACGGCACCGGTGACGGTGGGCGGCAACGCGATCTCCCTCCTCGGCGACAGCAACGTCACCGGGACCACCGGCACCGCACCCACGGCATCCGCTCCTGCCCCCCAGGCAGGAACCTCGGGTGACGATGCAGTACTCGGCGGCACCCAGCTGATCGCACCGATCACGCTTCCGGTCACGCTCGGCGGAAACGCCGTCTCGGTCGTGGGTGACAGCACGGTGACCACGCCGGGGACGAACCCCGGCACGGATCCCGGAACCGACCCGGGCACGGACCCAGGAACCGACCCCGGAGTTGACCCCGGCACCAACCCAGGGACGGATCCCGGCACGGTCTCGAGTACCGGCACCCAGTCGGTCTCGGGCGCCACGTCCAGTGGCGCGGCTGTCACAGGAGCCGCAGAGCAGGGGCTGGCGATGACGGGCGGGACGTCCGCGTTCCCCCTGATCGCGGCAGCTGCGCTGCTGCTCATGATTGGAGCCGGCCTGCTGCGCCGTCGTGTGACGGCGTAGCCACGATCCCGACCGGCGCCGGAGTCCTCGGGGGAGGAGACCTCGCGCCCGTCGGAGCGGCGGCATCCGTCATCGACTGAGGTCGCCGCATATCGCGGATGCCCTGTGGTGATGCACCACGGGGCATCCGTCGCGCCCGGATCCGGTACATCCTGCAAGGAGAAGTCTCGGATGCCGGGAGCATCCGCCCGTTCCTCCCTGCATCCCGAACTTCTCCATGCAGCGCGCGAGATCCGTCCAGCCACTCGCCGACGGAGACGGATGCCGGAACCGAAGCGGCCCCGAGGAAGCCCCGAAACACGCAGAACGCCCCCTGTCCCGGAGGACAGAGGGCGTTCGGACTTCGTCAGGACCCTGCGACACGCGCAGGGGAACCGTCCGAAGGGAATTACTTGGCGGCGACGACCTGCAGCGTGATGACTGCGGTCACGTCGTCGTGCAGACGCACGGTGGCCTCGTGGTCACCGGTCGACTTGATCGGCGACGTGATGTGCACCTTGCGCTTGTCGATCGAGCCGAGGCCGGCGGCTGCGACTGCATCCGCGACGTGATCGGTCTTGACCGAACCGAAGAGACGACCAGCGGCGCCTGCCTTGACGGCAAGACGCACCTTGGTGCCCTCGATCGCGTCCTTCAGTGCGACAGCGTCGTCACGGTCGTGGATCGCGCGTGCCTGACGCGCGGCCTGGATCGATGCGACCTGCTTTTCGCCACCGCGGGTCCACGCCGTAGCGAAACCCTGCGGGATGAGGAAGTTGCGGGCGTACCCGTTCTTGACCTCGACCACGTCACCGGCACTACCCAGCCCGGCGACCTCGTTCGTGAGAATCAGCTTTGCCATCTCGATACCCCTTACCGGCCGGCGCCAGCGTAGGGCAGGAGCGCCATTTCGCGTGCGTTCTTGATCGCCGGGGCGATCAGACGCTGCTCCTGCACCGAGACACCGGTGATACGACGGGCACGGATCTTGCCGCGCTCCGAGACGAACTTGCGGAGGGTGGCGACATCCTTGTAATCGATGAGGCCGACCCGGATGGACTTCGCGGGAGCGGCGTTCTTCGCGCCCTTCCGCGGCTTGCGGCGGTCGCCGCTCGACTTTCCAGCCATTGTTGTTCCTTAATGATGAGCGGATGCCGTCTCCGAGGCGAACTCGGGAAACGGATCCAGAAGTTGTTTAGAAGGGGGTGTCGTCGCCGAAGCTGCCAGGAGTGCTCCAGGCATCCGCGCTGGTCGACGAGCCGGGGGTTGACCACGGCTCCTCCGACACCTGCTGCGCGGGACGGGACTGTCCACCACCGGCACCGCCAGCACCACCGGCACCGCCGGTCGACGCCGCACGGGTGACCTGCGCGGTCGCGTACCGGAGCGAGGGGCCGATCTCGTCGACCTCCAGCTCGATCGCGGTGCGCTGGTTGCCCTCGCGGTCCTGGTAGGAGCGCTGACGCAGACGGCCC
>Ga0160430_100074_pt1 | contig 93139 bp, 80 predicted proteins | sample HID1971I_E0MG_FD_108274 | JGI IMG/M metagenome (GOLD analysis project Ga0160430, IMG submission 108274) | Enriched millipede-associated microbial communities from UW Madison campus, WI, USA - HID1971I_E0 MG | ecosystem: Host-associated > Arthropoda: Insects > Digestive system > Unclassified ...
CCACCGCAACGGTTCACTCACCCGCCGGTGCGCCGCATCGATCGGACCCACCGCCGCCAACAACCCCGAGATCCCGATCGTCCCATCCAACAGTGCCTCCCGCAGGCGCGGCCACCGGGCCGCCTGCCACCCACCCGACGACAGGTCCACCTCGCGGAAGATCGACGACGCAGCCTTCACCACCCGCCCAGCCCCAGACGCATCCACCCGCAGCACCCGCTGCAGCAACTCGTTCATCGTCCGACACCCGAACTGCCCACAAAACGCCGCATCCCCCGACCCCGAAGGCCGGGCCGGCACCGACGCGACCGTCTCCACGACCACCGCATCCAACCGCCGCTGCGCCGCACCAGCCAGCCGCAGCACCTGCATCTTCGCGTCATCCGACAACAGCCCGAACGCATCCCCGGACAGCACCCGGTCCAGGTCGGCGACGACCTGCTCCAGGGTGTCCTCGGTGCTGTTCATACCCACAATTCAACCCGGGACCACCGACATTCGAACCCCGAAAACCCCAGACCAAACCAATATTCCAGAATGCGATTCAGTGGTGTGGTTCTCGGTCGGAGACTTCTCCAGGATTGCTGTCGCTGCGCCACAGCGAGGGTCCAAACCGAGGATGGCGGGCATTCGGCAAGCGAGGCGGTCGAGCAGGAAAGCCGATCGAGGTGGGAGTGTGCGCGCAGTCGATCGGTCGGACGACCGCCGGACGAGCGTGACCCCCGGAAGGCCTGACTGCAGCACGAGCCAGAGGTCAGCACGAGCCAGATCTCCCAGGCGCCTGTCCGTCGAAATCGCCTGACTGCACCGAAGCGTCCGACTGCACCGTAACGCGCGACTGCACCGAAGCGAACCCCGACCACCCGCCCCATCCTGTAACCCCCACCTCTTCTGTGTCCACCGCCCCAGTTCACCCCGCCGCCACCCGCAGGTCACTTGCGGCTCATAGCCTCGCGGGGCATTCGCACTTCGAAAGGATCCGCAGTCATGACCTCCGCCTCCCGCCGATCACGGAGGGGCCTGCTGGCGCTCCTCGGAGCCGGCGTCGCCCTCACCGGTGTGCTCGTCGCCCCCGCAGCGCACGCAGCCGACTCGTCACTCACGCTCGACGCCGCCAGCATCAGCAGCGACGAGACCGTCACGATCACGTTCGATGCGGGCGACGCCGTGCACGACCGCAACTGGGTCGGCATCTACCGCGACGGCGCGACGCCTGGCGGCCCGGCATCCCTTGACTGGCGCTACGTGCCCCAGGCGAGCGGCGAGCTGACATGGGGTCCGTCGAGCCGAGACGGCTGGAGCCGCAACACGGCCACGATCGATGCCGGCGAGTACGACGTCTACCTGCTCGAGGACGACGGCTACGGCGTGCTCGCCGGTCCGATCGACCTCACGGTGACCGCGGCCGAGACCGAGCCGCCGCGGCCTCCCGCAGAGCCGAAGCCCGAGGTCGACGGAGTGAGCGGACTCAACGTGCTGACGTTCAACGTCTGGCACGGCGGCACGCAGGTCGCCGATGGTGCGCAGCAGATCGCCGACATCATCCAGCAGACCGACGCCGACGTCACCTTCCTCCCGGAGGTCGGCCAGGCACCGCAGCAGGTCGCGGCGCTGCTCGGCTATCAGCAGCTCACCGCCACCGACACCGGCATCGTCTCGCGCTATCCGATCGTCTCGACCGACACGGTCGGGAAGTGGTGGTCGAAGGCCGTCATCGACGTGAACGGCACCGAGGTCGTCGTCTACGGCGGGCACCTCGAGTACCGGTGGTACACGACCTACCTGCCGCGCGGGTACGGCGGCGAGATCCACGGTGACTGGCCTCCCGGGTGGAACACCTGGAACAAGCTCGACGCCCCGGTCACGGATGTCGATGCGATCCTCGCGGCGAACGTGCAGTCCGGACGCCCGGCGACCGCGGCCGACCTCGTCGCCGACATCGCGAGCGAGCGCGAGGCCGGTCGCATCGCGGTCGTCGGCGGCGACTTCAACGAGCCCCCCTCGCAGGACTGGACGGCGGCCACCGCCGACCTGTTCGACCACAACGGTGTCGTGATCCCGTGGCAGACCACGCAGACCCTCCTCGACGGCGGACTGGTCGACGCGTTCCGCACCGTGCACCCTGATCCGGCCGCCAACCCAGGATTCACCTGGCCCTCCGACAACGCGCTGTTCCCGACGTCGTCGCTCACCTGGGCGCCGGAGGCCGACGAGCGCGACCGCATCGATTACATCTTCGCGACGCCCGACGAGCGCCTCACGATCGACGGTGCGTCGGTGGTCGGACCGCAGTCCACGATCGTGCGCGACGAACGCGTGGTCGACGACAGCGCGGACGAGATCTTCACCCCCGATGCCGTCTGGCCGTCCGACCACAAGGCGGTCCTCGCGAACTTCAGCATCTGCGACGGCGGCTGCTCGACCCCTGAGCCGGTCGAGCCCGTCGTCACGGTCGACGCGGCATCCGTCGCCGCCGGCGCTCAGCTCACGATCTCCGGCACCGGCTTCGGCGCGGATGCTGCGCTGCGCGTCGAGCTGCACTCCGACCCGGTCGTGCTCGGCACGACGACGGCGGATGCTGCGGGAGCGTTCCGCACCATCGTGACGATCCCCGCAGCCACCGCCCCCGGCGCGCACAGCATCGTCGTGATCGGCCAGGGAGACGTCACAGTCTCCACGGCGCTCACGGTGACTGCCGCGACTGGTGGAGGACAGAACCCCGGTGGAGGAGTCGGCACACCCGGCACCGGCGGCGCCGGAACGAGCGGCGCGGGCACGAGCGGACAGGCCGGTGCGAGCGATCCGCTCGCGGCGACCGGCGCCGACAGCATGCCGTTCGTCCTCACGGCGGTCGCATTGCTCGGGGCGGGACTCCTGCTCGTCGTGCTGCGTCGCCGTCGCCGCACGCAGTAGCTCGCATACGGCACGAGAACACGCGCGCCGCGCAGGTCGACAGGTCACCGAGACCGTCGGCCTGCGCTGCGTTCAGACAGGTCAGTGAGCGGCGAGAGCGAGCAGCAGCTCGGTCGCGCCGTCAGGGAAGAGCACCCTCTCACCGTCACGGATCTCCGAGATGGGCACCCACCGCACCGGACTGCCCTCGTCGAGCACGTGCAGCTCCGCGTCCAGCGGCACCGCATCCAGCTCGACCGAGCTCACCGCAAAGATGTGCGCGATCTCGTGCCCCGGCTCGCCCTCGTACGTGAAGATGTTCTCGCGGATGCCGAGCAGGTCGACCGCGCCGAGCCCCACGCCGAGCTCCTCCATGAACTCCCGACGCAGCGCGTCGTCGGCGCGTTCGCCGAACTCGATGCCGCCGCCGATCGCACGCAGGAAGTCGAGCCCGCGCGTGCGATCGGTGCCCGACAGAGCGAGCAGGTGCCCGTCCTTGATCGGGAGTCCGACGGCGATGTTCCGGATGGCAGGCATCCAGGAAGGCTAGCCGACGAGCAGCCGTCAGGAGTTCACGCGGATGATCTCCTGCTGATACGGCGCGATCACGTCGCCGGAGATTCGCAGGTCGAGCAGCAGGAAGCGGCGGGAGTCCGAGCTCTCTGCGGTCCACGACGCCAGCCGATCCAGGTCGCCGAGCGTGCGCACCACCACGCCTTCGGCTCCCACTGCGGCGCCGAAGGCCGCGAAGTCGACCTCGGGGATGCGCATCGGGCCCTCGGCCAGACCCTTCAGCCCGTAGAGGTTGACCTCGGCGCCGTACGCGGCGTCGTTCCAGATCACCGCCATGCCTCGACCGCCGGCAGCCCGAACCGCCGACTCGAGATCGGCGATCGCCATCAGCCCGCCACCGTCACCAGAGGTGAGCACGACGGTCGATTCCCGGCGCGCGAGCGCGGCGCCGACCACGCTCGGCCAGCCCTGACCGATGGACTGGAACGCGGTGCCGATCATCATCATGCGATCCGGGGCGGCGACCGGCCAATACATGTTCGCCCAGCCGATGAAGTGCCCGCCGTCGGATACCACGACGCGGTCCTCCGGAAGCAGCTCGGCGATGCGGCGCGCGGCCGAACGCGGGTCGAGGCGTCCGTCGGCGGCGAGGTCGTCACCCGCGTCGTAGGCGCGAGCGGCTGTCACATCGACGTGCTCGCGCCAGGGCAGCGATGGGCGGGATGGGACGCGAGCCACCAGCGCCTCCGCCGCGACGCGGGCGTCCGCCCGCACGAAGCCGCCGATGTGCGCGTGCGTCGCAGCCGGCGCGATGTCGATCTGGAACACGCGGGTGCCCGGCGCGAACAGCTCGCCGAATCGCATCGTGAACTGGTTCAGCGATGCGCCGAAGACGACGGCGACGTCTGCCGTGCGGACGAGCTCCATGGCGCCATCGGCACCGAATCCGCCGGTCACGCCCAGGTCGTACCTGGCGTCCGGGAACACGCCGCGTCCGAGCGCGGACGACGCCGTGAGCGCGCCGGTCGCCTCTGCGAGCTCGCCCAGTGCGCTGCTCGCACCGGCCAGCCAGGCGCCGCGTCCTGCCAGCAGAAACGGGCGCTCCGCCTGCGACAGCGCGGCGGCGATCTCATCGAGCATCCCCTCGGCGAACTCGCCCTTCGGGGCCAGCGGCGCGGGCACCCGAGGAGACGGCGCCTCGGCGACCGGGCCCGCCTCGAGCGATGCGACGTCGTACGGGATCGCCAGGACCACCGGCACGCGGTACGTCAGCGCGTGCTCGATCGCGATCACGGTGGTGGCCGCGGCATCCGTCCGTCCGACCGTGTAGGTGCGGGCGCCGACAGCCGATGCGAGGGCGATCTGGTCGACATCCCAGGGGCGGGGGCCGGAGGTCGGCTCATCACCCACGACGAGCACGAGCGGCACGTGCGCCTGCACGGCCTCGGCCAGCGCGGTCAGGGTGTTCGTGAAGCCGGCGCCGTAGGTCGAGGTGCCCGCAGCGATGCGTCCCGATGCGCGGAAGTGCGCATCGGCGGCGACGACCGCGCCCTGTTCGTGCCGCACGGCGGTGAAGACCGCATCGGTCTGCGTCTCGATGGCGTCGAGGAAGTAGGCATTGCCGTTGCCCATCACGCCGAAGACGGCGTCGATGTGCTGGGCGAGGGTGAGCGCGACGTGCGCGGAGACGGTGGGCATGCGAAAGCCTTTCGAGACAGGGACGGAGAACCAGAGGATCCGTATGTGTCTCGCCTCCGCAGCCGTGCGGAGAGCTTCGTGCCCCTTTTTCGGGCACCGGCCTCAGAACGGCCGGACAGGTCGACTCTACCGCGGTGGATGCTGTCGCTGCCCCGACTTCACTCGGAAACATCGCGGAAACCGGGTGGGGGAAGTATTCCGCCATGGAGTCGCTGTTCAACGGATACACCGCTCGTCGATCGCCGGTGCGGAACGGACCGCAAGCCTGGGACGAGATGTTCCCGGCGGAGGCGCTCGCGAGCGGCTCCGACGTACGACTCCCGTACAAGGACATGTATCCGGCGCTCGCCGGGATGGACGACGCCGAGCTGCGGGCCAGGACCGATGCGCTGGCGAGCTCGTATCTGGCCCAGGGCGTGACCTTCGACTTCGCCGGCGAGGAGCGGCCCTTCCCGCTCGACGTCGTGCCGAGGGTCATCGCCGCTGACGACTGGACCTCGGTCGAGTCGGGGGTGAAGCAGCGCGTTCGTGCGCTCGAGGCGTTCCTCGCAGACGTGTACGGCCCGCAGCTCGCTGTGCACGACGGCGTGATCCCGGCGTCGCTGATCAGCTCCTCCTCGCATTTCCACCGCCAGGCCGCAGGTATCGTCGGTGCGAACGGCGTGCGCATCCACGTCGCGGGAATCGACGTCATCCGCGATGAACAGGGCGCCTGGCGCGTCCTGGAGGACAACGTGCGCGTGCCGAGCGGCGTGAGCTATGTGCTTGCGAACCGGCGGGTCATGGCGCAGACGCTGCCCGAGCTGTTCACCAGCCTGCGTGTGCGGCCGGTCGTCGACTATCCCGGTCGCCTGCTGCAGGCCCTTCGTGCCGCGGCTCCGGTCGGTGTCGACGATCCGACGGTCGTGGTGCTGACGCCGGGCGTCTACAACTCGGCGTACTACGAGCACACGCTGCTCGCCCGCATGATGGGCATCGAGCTCGTCGAGGGACGCGACCTCTTCTGTTCCGGCGGGCGGGTGTGGATGCACACGACGGCAGGACCGACCAGGGTCGACGTGATCTATCGCAGAGTCGACGACGAGTTCCTCGACCCGCAGCATTTCCGACCGGACTCCGTGCTGGGCGCCCCAGGGCTGATGCTCGCAGCGCGACTCGGCAACGTCACGCTCGCGAACGCGATCGGCAACGGGGTCGCCGACGACAAGCTCGTGTACACCTACGTGCCGGACCTCATCAAGTACTACCTCGGTGAGGATCCGATCCTGCCGAACGTCGATACCTGGCGGCTGGAGGACCCGGGAGCGCTCGAGGAGGTGCTCGACCGGCTCGACGAGCTCGTGGTGAAGCCGGTCGACGGTTCCGGTGGCAAGGGGCTCGTGGTCGGTCCTGACGCCTCGCGGGCGACGCTCGACGCGCTGCGCGCGAGTCTGCGGGCCGACCCACGGGGCTGGATCGCGCAGCCGGTCGTGCAGCTCTCGACCATTCCGACGCTGGTGGAGGACGGGTTCCGGCCGCGGCACGTCGACCTGCGCCCGTTCGCCGTGAACGACGGGAACGACATCTGGGTGCTTCCCGGTGGCTTGACGCGGGTCGCGCTGCCGGAGGGACAGCTGGTCGTGAACTCCAGTCAGGGCGGCGGCTCGAAGGACACCTGGGTGCTCGACCCCTCGCTGTTCACCGGGCCGACGACGACCGTCGCAGGCAGCGCCGATCCGGCATCCGATGAGGTCTCGCTCGCCACCGGCGCGATCGCGGTCGTGGCTCCGGTGCGCGAGGAGCCGCATCCGCCGTTCCTGTCGTCGCCGCAGGACGAGGACCTCGAGGCGCGCCATCACCAGCAACAGCAGCAGCAACAGCAACAGGGAGGTGCGACATGCTGAGCCGCATCGCCGAGGCGCTCTTCTGGATCGGCAGGTACGTCGAACGGGCGGACGGCACGGCGCGCATCCTCGACGTGCATCTGCAGCTGCTGTTGGAGGACCCCTGGGTCGAGGAGGACACCGCCTGTCGCGCGCTCCTCTCGGTCATGGGCACGACGGCCGACGGCGACAGCGTGGTCGGTCGCGACGACGTGGTGCGGTTGCTCGCGCTCGACCGCGAGCACTCCGCCTCGATCGCGCACTCCATCGCCGCCGCTCGCGAGAACGCGCGGCGAGCGAGGGAGATCATCTCGACCGACCTCTGGGAGACCCTGAACGAGTCGTACGCGCGGATGCCGCGGTGGATCGCCTCCGACAAGACGCACCCGTTCTTCCGATGGGTGCGGGATCGATCCGCGCTGGCGTTCGGCGTGGTCGACTCCTCGACGAGCCGCGATGAGGCGTGGCAGTTCTTCGTGCTCGGCCGCTCGATCGAGCGCGCCGACATGACGGCGAGGCTGCTGGCGACGCGATCGCTGACGGAGGCGGGCGGCCCGAGCTGGACGACGCTGCTGCGCAGCTGCGGGGCATACGAGGCGCATCTGCGCAGCCATCGCGCGGTGCCGACGGCGGCATCCGCTGTGGAGTTCCTGCTCGTGGACCGGCTGTTCCCGCGGTCGGTGCTGTCGAGCATCCTGCAGGCAGAGGAGTGCCTGCGGGGGATCGACCCGGCAGGGGCGTTCGGCACGCCTGACCGCGCGCATCGGGTGCTCGGGCGGTTGCGATCCGAGCTGGAGTACCGACCGATCGGCGACACCGTGCACCGGCTCTCGGAGAGCATGGAGGAGGTCCAGGTGGGGATGTCGGTGGCGAGCGATGCGATCAGGGAGCGGTACTTCCCGTCGATCGCGATGCCGGTGTGGATCGGAGAGGCGCTGTGAGCCGGCTGCGGATCGTGCACCGCACCGGGTTCCGGTACGAGAAGCCGGCGACCGCGTCGTACAACGAGGCGAGGATGCTGCCGCACTCCCGCGATGGACAGTTCGTGCTGCAGGCGAACCTCGAGATCTCGCCGACCGCGACCCAGCACTCCTATGCGGACTACTGGGACACGCGGGTCTCGACCTTCGAGCTGCTCTCGCCGCATCAGCTGCTGACGGTGACGGCCACGAGCGTGGTCGACGTGCGGGTGACGCCGCGGACTGCGACATCGGTCGACTGGGACGAGCTCGCGGCGCGCATCCCGCAGTCGCTCTCGCTCGCGGAGTGCGTGGCGCAGACCCCGGCGACCGCACCGGATGACGAGATGCTCGAACTCGCGGCCAAGGTCAAGGCGGGTGGCGGCAGTGTCGACGATGTCGCCTCTGCGATCTGCCGCACCGTCGGCGAGGCGATGGAGTATCAGAGCGGCGTGACCGGGGTGAACTCCACGGCGCGTGAAGCATGGGCTGCGCGTTCCGGGGTCTGCCAGGACATCGCCCACGTCGCCCTCGGCGTGCTGCGGGCGACGGGCATCCCCGCGCGGTACGTGTCGGGGTACCTGCATCCTGATCCGACCGCGCCGATCGGGCAGCCGGTGATCGGCGAGTCCCATGCCTGGGTGGAGTGGTACTCGGGGGAGTGGCACGGCTACGACCCGACGAACCTCGCCGAGATCGAGGAGTCCCACGTCTACGTCGGGCACGGCCGCGACTACTCGGACGTGGCACCGCTGCGCGGCGTGTACGCCGGGCCGAGCGCCTCGGAGCTGTTCGTCTCGGTGGAGGTCACCCGACTGGACTGACCGCCCATCCGATCTGCCGGACCCCCTGCCGCCATCGATACAGGAGAATGAACCAGTGACTGATGCATCGATCGAGCGCGAGACGCTCACCTGGGACGGATTCGGCGCGGCGACCCGCGAACTCGCACGCGCCATCGTCGGCAGCGGCTTCGAGCCCGAGGTCGTCGTGGCGATCGCTCGAGGTGGCCTGCTGCCAGCGGGCGCCATCGCCTACGGTCTCGGCGCGAAGAACTGCGGTGCGATCAACGTCGAGTTCTACACCGGCATCGGCACCGTGCTCGACGCGCCGGAAGTGCTGCCGCCCGAGCTCGACATGGCCTATCTCGACGGCCGCCGGGTGCTGCTGGTCGATGATGTCGCCGACTCCGGCCGCACGCTCGACCTCGCGGTGCAGCTGCTGAAGGACAAGGGTGCCGACGTGCGCTCGGTCACGATCTACACGAAGCCGACGACGATCATCCAGCCCGACTACGCCTGGAAGGACACCGATCGCTGGATCGACTTCCCGTGGTCGTTCCAGGGCACGGTTCGCGAAGAGGATCTGGGGCTCGCACCGTCTGCGTGAGCTGAGCGTCTAGCTGTACTGACCGGGGACGTTAATCAATCTTGAGAATGGTGGATCGTTGCCGCAGGCCGTGTGCGGTCGGTGTTGGTTGTAGTGGTGGAGCCACGCCTGGAGCGCATCACGGCGTTCCGTTTCTGATTGGTAGCAGCGGGCATAGGCCCAGCCATCGGCCATAGTTCGGTGGAAGCGTTCCACTTTCCCATTCGTCTGTGGCCGGTACGGACGTGTCCACTTAGGTCGGATCGCCAGTGCATCGCATGTGTCTCGCCACAGGTGGCTGCGGTAGGCCGCGCCGTTGTCTGACAGCACTCGCTCGATTGTGACGCCGCGTTGGGCGAACCAGGCGGCGGCTCGACGTAAGACGCCAACGGCAGTGACAGCCGTTTCGTCGTCGTGGACCTCCGTGAAGGCGACTCGAGAGTGGTCATCTATGACTGTGTGCACGAACGCATAGCCCATTTTTGGGTTGTGCCACTTGTTCTTCGATTTGTCTGGTGTGGCTGAGCGGTTCCTGTCACCTTGTCGGCGTCGGACGTAACGCCATCCGCCACCGTCTGGAATGTTCCCTAGCTTCTTCACGTCCACGTGGACCAGAGATCCCGGGTGTGGGTGCTCATAGCGGCGGACCGGCTCGCCGGTAGCGCGGTCGAGTTGAGTCAGTCGGTTGAGTCGCGCAGCCGTGAGAATCCGGTGGGCGGTCGAGGGTGCAATATCAAGTCGTGCGCCAAGTTGGACTGGTCCCTCGCGGAGCCGTATCCGCAGGCTTACGCATCGCTTGGCCACAGGCAGTGGTGTCTTGTTCGGCGAGTGCTTTGGGCGGGAGGAGCGGTCTTCCATTGACTCGTCGGCGAGATAGCGGTCTACCCAACGTTTGACGGTCGGCCATGAGACTTGGAATCGAGCTGCGACCTCACTGATCGGCCAGTTCTGATCGACGACGAGGCGAGCGACCTTGAGCCGGTGGCGAGGGGTAAGAGCGGCATTTGGGTGCGACATGGGATCTTTCGTTCGGTCGGGCACCGTCACGTGCATCCTCTCGCCGACATAGCCAGGGGTGTTACGGCAGGCGCCTCATGTGATTGCGGAGCGCGTTGGCGGCGAATCGTGCGGCTGCCTCGCTACCGAAGCTCAGGTGAAAGTCCGGATTCGACTCGTACTGGTCAGCGACTCCGAGAACCATCGCGGTGGACTTCTCTCTGTCGCCGGCGTGTGTCGGCGTTCCGGGGATCTCGGCGAACCAGTTCAAGTGCGCAGTCGCCTGTATTTGAGCGGCTGTGGAATCGGGCTCGTGGCCGTCTTCCTGGAGTTCGCGCCAGCGCGCCAGGAGTGCCTCTGTGTCGGCCTTCCAAGCGCGTTGTTCACGAACGGATTTGCCGTGCCACCACTGATTTGAGGCTTCGAACGCGTCGCGTCCCCAACGCTCGACGACCTCGGCTTCGTAGCCGTCGTTGAAGCCCTGGAGCATCACGTCCATCTGGGGTTCGCGGCCTTCCCGGCGCATCGTCAGGGTGTGCTGAACCGCGGCGATGCGCCGCTCGAGCGTCTGCCTGTCCGCATCCAGCTGATCCAGGTGGGTCTGCAGCGCTTCGATCTCAGCGTTGGGAGTCTCCTGCGCGTTGAGCACCGCGGCAATCTCGGTCAACGGCATCCCCGTGTCGCGAAGGAGAAGGATGCGCTGGAGGCGTGCGACCGAGTCGGGTCCGTAGTAGCGATAGCCGTTGGACCCGACCCTGTCGGGCTGGAGCAGCCCGATGCGATGGTAGTGGCGCAATGCGCGACCGCTGATCCCCGCTCTTTCGGCGAGTTCCTTCACCGTCCACTCCATCACGCACTCCTCATCGCATCTCGATCATCAGTCCCGCTCGGATGGTGCAAGACCAAGGCGAGGCAGAGCCTGCAGCAGGATCTCCGCCGCGGGGGTCCGCACGTTCTCCGCTGCGGTTGTGCCTGTGGCTTCGACGTACGCGGCGACCAGCCGTACTCCGGCGGCGTAGCCCGCACCGGTGGGCAGGCCCACTGGAGAACCACCGAAAAGTCGCGCTGTGGCATCGCCGAGAACCCACCCAGCGAAGTCCTGCATCCCGGTGACATCAAGCCCGGTCGCGACCTTCGCAAGCACCTGGTCATCCGAGCGGGTCGCATCCGTGACGAAGTGGGTGTATCCGGCGTCACCGAAGAGTTCTGCCGCGAATGTGTCCGCGAGACCCTCGGATATGACGTGCTCTCCAACCGCCACCGTGGCAGGGTTCCAGACGACACCGCCGGGCGAATAGCGGACATTGTGATGGAGCTCATGGACGGCGATGGCTTCGAGCCGGTCGAGGACACGCTGGGTGGGCCACACGGTGATGGCTATGTAGCCGCTGATTCCGCCGAACCCCGACAACCCCTGAACCTCGTTGAGGAAATGATCGTTGGTGGGATCGCCGAGCACGAGCAGCACCGTGAGATCCGGCACGAACACGCTCGGGTCGGCGGCCTTCAAAGCGGCGACTCCCGCCTCAAGTGCCGCAGCGACTCGTCTCCACGCATCAGCGTCCACCAGCATCTTCAAACCCTCGCGCAGCTGGTCCGAAGAGTTCTCCCATTCGAAGCCGAAGTTCTGACGGTGGACGGACGCCATATCCAGCCCGTCAGGAATGAAGTGGTACATGCCTGCCATCGGCGCCCACATCTCTCTCACGAGATCCGCCCGCACATCGGGATCCGCGTCCAAAACCCGCGCCATCGCAGAGGCGGTGTCAATCAATGAAATGGTCATAACACTTGACTGTAAACATTGACGCAGGGGCAAGGTCAACCATCGCTTCAATCAATGTCCCCGGTCAGTACATCTAGCGGTCATCGATCGACGACCGCAGACGTGCCGTCGCGGCGGCGAGCAGGGGATATCTGTTCGTGCCGTGGTGAACACGACCGCGTGTGCAGTGTCGAAGTATCGGTGAGCGAGGTGGTCTCGCATGCGAGCGATCTCGTTCCATGGGATCTCCGGTTCATTCGCGAAGAAGTCGGGTTCGATGTCTTTGACGGCTTCACCGATCTCCATGAGACGGATGCGGATCGCGTCGAACACGATGTCATCGTCGGCGTCTGCACGATCGATGTATCGGGCGATCGCGGCGCAGGCGAGAGCGATGTCCTCGAGACGGGCGGGCGTGCGCCGACTCACAGCGGCACCGCGTCGCGGCTGATCGCATCGGCGAAGCCTGGCTTGAGATTCGCTCGGGGCACGATGTCGACGTCGCGCTCGAGCAGTGTCTCGGCCTCGGAGCGCATGCGCGCGAGGTCGAACATGCCGACCGACGGAGCAAGGTCGACGAGCAGATCGATATCACTGTCCTCCCGGTCGTCCCCGCGGGCGACGCTGCCGAACACCTCGACGTTGGACGCGCCGTGCTCGGCAAGCAACGCTCGGAGTTCGCGAGCGAGGCTACGCACTCGTCTCAATGTCTCTGGCTCCGTCGTCAGTGAGAGCGAGAGACCAGCGGCGCTGAGGAGACGGTCGAGCGCAGCGACCGACGGCTCGCGTCGTCCGCTCTCGTACTCGCTGATCACGCTCTGACGGATGCCGGAACGGTGCGCGAGCGCACTCTGCGTGAGGCCCGTGCGCTCACGTGCCTCTTTGATCAAGGATGCGCCTCGTCGCATGCATCGAGAGTATCGCGAATACGTGATAATCGCTTAGCCTCGTAGCAGCGCGCGAAGCGTCTGGATCGTGTCGGCGTCGGCCGCTGTCTTGTCGGGGCGGTAGTGCTTGACGCGGGCGAAGCGCAGGGCGATGCCGCCGGGATAGCGCGGAGAGCGCTGCACGCCGTCGATCGCGATCTCGACGACGATCTCGGGCCGGAGAAAGACAGTCGACGCCGTGCGGTGCGTCTCGTGCTCGGGGAACTGCTCGGTCTGCCACTGCAGCAGCTCGTCGGTGAGGCCCTTGAAGGTCTTGCCGACCATGACGAAGCCGCCGGGATCGCCGAATTCTCCGGTGGGGTCGGCAGCGCCGAGATGCAGGTTCGACAGCCACCCCTGGCGCCGTCCCGATCCCCACTCCGCGCCGAGCACGACCAGGTCGTAGGTGAGCACGGGTTTGACCTTGATCCAGGACTTGCCGCGCCTTCCTGCGGTGTACGGCGAGTCGATCGCCTTGATGACGACGCCTTCGTGGCCTGCCGCCAGCGCATCTCGGGAGAGACGCTCGGCGGCTGCGGGGTCGGCGGTCACGATGCCGGGGATACGCCAGTCGGGGGCCACGCGCTCGAGCTCGGCGAGACGCGTCGAGAGCGGCTCGTCGATCAGATCACGGCCGTCGACGTGCAGCAGGTCGAAGAACCAGGGCCGCAGCAGCAGTTCGCGGGACACGTCGGCTCCGAAGCGCGACATCGTCTCCTGGAACGGGCGAGGCCCGCCGTCCTCGTCGAGCGAGAGCGTCTCGCCGTCGAGGATCACGTCGTGTGCGGGGAGCGACCGCACGATCTCGACAAGCTCTGGCACTCGGTGCGTGATGTCGGCGAGGCTGCGCGTGTAGACGCCGACCTCATCGCCATGACGATGCACCTGGATGCGGGCGCCGTCGAGCTTGTACTCCACCGATGCTTCGCCGGTGACCTCGAGCGCGGCCGACGGAGTGGTGGCCGTGGACGCCAGCATGGGGAGCACGGGGCGACCGACCGCCAAGCCGATGGCCTCGAGCTGCTCAGGGACGCCGGTCAGCGCGACGCGCGCGGTCTCGCCGAGGTCACCCGAGAGCATCGCTGCGCGTCGGACGATCGCGATCGGACGGTCTGCGGCGCGAGCGATGGCATCGAGGAGGACGCCCGACAAGGCGCCGGTGCGCAGTTCGCCGAGCATGGCCCTGGCAAGGAAGTCCCACTCTGCCGCGGTCGCGCGGTTCGCGAGGTCGACGAGCAGCCCGGTGCGCACGGCAGTCGAACCGGATCCGGATGCCGCGGCCAGCGCACCGAGCGTCGTGTCGACGTCGACGACGGACAGCGTGGGATCCTCGGCGTGTGCGACGTCGAGCGTACTCAGGCTCCGCCAGCCGACGCCGAGACGGCCCTGGCGGGGAGTCGCGAGCAGCAGGCCGACGAGGGTCGTGATCTCGGCCTCCGCGGCAGTGCGCAGCAACCGGGCGAGGGCGTCGATCTTCGCCAGGCGTGAGGCGGTGGCGGCGACCTCTTCAGTCGTGGTGACGAGCTCTGAGAGCAGCATCCACGAATTCTCGCATCAGCCTCCGACATCATCGAGGGGCTTGCGTGCGATTCCACTCAGACCCCGCGGAACTCCGGCTTCCGCTTCTCCTGGAACGCCGCGAAGCCCTCGCGGTAGTCGTCGGTGTAGCACAGTGCCGCCTGCGCCGCGTTCTCGATGTCGACCGAGTCCCACAGCGTCAGCCGCTCGTCGCGGATGCGAGCGACGAGCTGCTTGCTCGCCAGGAACGCGGTAGTGGCTCCACGAGCTGCGGCGACCGCGGCATCCGTCGTCGCTGCGACGACCTCGTCGTCGGGGAAGACCCGCGAGAAGAGACCGGATGCCACTGCCTCCGCGCCGGTCATCAGCCGGCCGGTGTAGATGAGGTCGAGTGTCTTGTGCGCTCCGAGCCGATCGAGGAACAGGGCGTGCCCGCCCGAGTCGAGAGTCGCGCCGAGCGCGGCGAACGGCGAGCCGACCTTCGCAGACTCCGCGACATAGACGACGTCGGTGGCGATCAGGAGCCCGAGGCCGACGCCGAGACAGGCACCATGCGCCACGGCGAAGGTGGGCGCAGGGAACCGTGACATGCGCTGCAGCAACGGCGTGACGAGCCCGCCGAGGTAGCCGATCACATCGTCGTCGCGCGGGTCGACGCCGGAGATGTCGCGCCCGGCGCAGAATGCGCGTCCCTCGCCGCGGAGCACCAGGGCGCGGACTCCTGCGGCCTCGGCCTCTGCGTAGGCGGCGTCGAGATCGCGCAGCGCCTGCTCATCGAGGGCGTTCCGCTTCGCCGGGGCGTTCAGCACGATCGTGGCGACGTCATCGGCGATGGTGAGTTCGATCATCGGTGCTCCGGTCACACGTCGTAGTCGACGACCACGCGGTCGCTGGTGGGGTGGGACTGGCAGGTGAGGACGTAGCCGCGGTCGAGTTCGTCGGGCTCGAGGGCGTAGTTCTCGGTCATGGTGACGCTGCCCTCGATCACGCGAGCACGGCACGTGCCGCACACACCGCCCGCGCAGGCGAACGGTGCGTCCGGCCGCACGCGCAGTGCGGCATTCAGCACGGATTCGTGCGCATCCACGGGGCTTTCCACGGTGGAGGAGACGCCGTCGAGGGTCACTTCGATGCGGAAGGTCTTCGCTCCGGCGCGCACCTCGACCGGCCGCGCGGCACGCACCGGCTCGTCGCCCGTCGTGAAGAGCTCGAAGCGGATGTGCTCGCGCGCGACGCCCACATCGGCGAGAACCTCACGGCACAGGTCGACCAGCGAGAGCGGTCCGCACAGGAACCACTCGTCGACGTCCGCCGGATCGATCAGCGAGGCGAAGATCGTCCGCAGCTTCTCCTCGTCTATCCGGCCCGAGAGGACCGGCGCTGTGCGCTGCTCGCGCGAGAGCACATGGTGCAGGGCGACGCGAGTCGGATAGCGGTCTTTGAGATCGGCGAGATCTTCCAGGAACATCACGTCGAGCGTCGAGCGGTTCGTGTAGAGCAGCGTGAAGCGCGACGTCGACGATCGAGTGAGCACCGTGTGGGCGAGCGCCATCAACGGGGTGATGCCCGACCCTGCCGCGATGCCGACGACGTGGCGCTGATCCAGGTCATCGAGGCCCGACGTGAACGTGCCCTGCGGACTCATCACGTCGATCTCTAATCCCGGATGCAGTCCGGTCTGCGCCCACGTCGAGAACAGGCCGCCCTCGTCGCGCTTCACGGCGACGCTGAGCCGGGTCGCGGCGCCGTCGGTGCGGTGTTCGGGGGCCCGACACAGCGAGTACGACCGGCGCACCTCGGTGCCCTCGAGCGTGGTGCGCAGCGCCACGTATTGACCGGGGAGGTGGTCGTACTCGTCGGCGAGTTCGGCGGGCACCGTGAAGGTCACCTCGACCGCGTCGTCGGTCAGCGGCCGGACGTCTTCCACCGTCAGCGTGTGGAAACGGGCGCGCGTGCGCTCGCCGGATGCTCGACGCGGAGGGACGGATGCCGGGACACCGACTCGGGCAGACGTGAACAGCGACATCAGTGCACCTTGAAGTGATCGAAGGGCTCGAGGCACGCACGGCACTCGAAGAGCGACTTGCACGAGGTCGAGCCGAACCGGGAGGACTCGCGGGTGTCGAGTGAGCCGCACCGCGGGCAGCGCACACTGATCGCCAGCCGGATCGGCCCGGTGGAGACGGCGGCGCGGCCGGACGGCGGGGCGATGCCGTATGCCGTGAGCTTCTGCTTGCCGGCATCCGTCATCCAGTCCGTGGTCCACGCGGGGGAGAGGACCAGGCGCACCTCGACCTCGTCGTAGCCGGCCGCGGTGAGCGCGAGGATCACGTCGTCGCGGATCGTGCCCATCGCCGGGCACCCGCTGTAGGTCGGGGTGATGTCGACGTGCACGCGGGAACCGTCGACATCTACCGACCGCAGCACGCCGAGATCCTCGATCGTGAGCACCGGCACCTCGGGGTCCGGCACGGATGCGGCGATGCGCCAGGCTGCCTGCGTCGGAGTGAGGGTCACCATGATGCCCCCGGATGCCGTCGCGCCAGCACCTGCATCTCGGCGAGGATGTGCCCGAGCGGGGTCGCATGCCTCCCCTGCCGCCCGCCAGCCGACGACGCGGAGACGGCGGGCACCGACAGCTCCGCCTCGGTGAAGACCGTGGCGACCACGGCGTCGAAGCCCGGGCGCAGACTCGACGGTCGCGCTGCAGCATCGCCGAGCCGTTCGATCAGGTCATCGTCGCGGAACAGCTCGTCGACATACGGCCAGACATCGCCGATGGCTCGGATGATCCGGGCGCGCGACTCCTCGGTGCCACCGGCCAGGCGCAGCATCCACTGCACAGCGTGGTCCCGGTGATAGTCGACCTCCTTGAGCGACTTCTCGGCGATCGCCGAGAACGTCTCGTCGCTGCTCACCTGCAGCGCGGAGTACAACTCGAACATGGAGGTGGCGACCACGAACTGCCGCGCGATGGTCTGGGCGAAGTCGCCGTTCGGCTGCTGCACGATCCAGGCGCAGCGGAACTCCGGCTCATCGCGGAAGAAGGCCAGGTCGTCTTCGCTGCGGCCGTCGAACGAGCCGGCGTAGTGCAGGAACGAGCGAGCATGACCGAGGAGGTCGAGGGCGATGTTGCCAAGCGCGACATCCTCCTCCAACTCCGGGGCATTGGAGATCCAGGCGCCCAGCTGCTGCGAGAGGATGAGCGCGTCGTCGCCGAGGCGGAGCGCATACTCGGCGATGTCAGCGGATGCCGCGACGGCGCCGGTGCCCGACAGCTCCTGCGCGAGGGAGAGCTCGTCGACCGAGACATCGCCGTGGACATCGGCATCCGGGATGGGTCCCTGAGCTCGGGTTCCTGAGCCTGTCGAAGGGCGAAGGGTCACAGGTGCGGCACCCCCTCGGACGCCGTGTAGTACACGGCGTGGCGGTAGTTCTTGCCTGCAGGGCTCTCGAAGTACGCACCCTTCGCATCGGGGTCGCTCGTGGTGATCGCCTCGGCCGGCGCGACCCAGATCGAGACGCCCTCGCCGCGGCGCGTGTAGAGGTCGCGGGCGTTGCGGATCGCCATCTCGGCATCAGGCGCGTGCAGCGAGCCGACGTGGATGTGGCTCAGGCCGCGGTTCGCTCGCACGAAGACCTCCCACAGGGGCCAGGGTTCGCGCTCGTCGGCACCGGGCGTGGCCATCACGCGACCGCCGTTGACGTCAGGGACTGCTTCCGGGCATACTCCGCGGCAGCCTCGCGCACCCACGCGCCCTCCTCATGCGCCGTGCGGCGGCGCTCCAGACGTTCGGCGTTGCACGGCCCGTTCCCTCGCAGCACCTCGAAGAACTCGTCCCAGTCGATCTCGCCGATCACGTACTGGCCGGTCTCCTCGTCGAGGCGCAGGTCGGGGTCGGGCAGCGTGACGCCGAGGATCTCGGCCTGCGGCACCAGCATCCCGACGAAGCGCTGACGGAGGTCGTCGTTCGAGAAGCGCTTGATCTTCCACTTCATCGACTGCGCCGAGTTCGGCGACTGCTCATCCGGCGGTCCGAACATCGCCAGGCTCGGCCAGTACCAGCGGTTCACGGCATCCTGCGCCATCTGCCGCTGCTCCTCGCTGCCCTGCATCAGGCTGAGCAGGATCTCGAATCCCTGACGCTGGTGGAACGACTCCTCTTTGCAGACCCGCACCATGGCGCGGCCGTACGGGCCGTACGACGCCCGGCACAGCGGCACCTGATTGACGATCGCCGCACCGTCGACGAGCCAGCCGATCGCGCCCATGTCCGCCCAGGTCGGAGTCGGGTAGTTGAAGATCGACGAGTACTTCGCCTTGCCGCTGATGAGCTGGTCCATCATCTCGTCGCGGGTGATGCCGAGGGTCTGCGCCGCGGAGTAGAGGTAGAGCCCGTGACCGGCCTCGTCCTGCACCTTGGCCATCAGGATCGCCTTGCGCTTGAGGCTCGGCGCCCGAGTGATCCAGTTGCCCTCCGGCTGCATCCCGATGATCTCCGAGTGCGCGTGCTGCGAGATCTGGCGGATCAGCGTCTTGCGGTACGCGTCGGGCATCCAATCGCGGGGCTCGATGCGCTGCTCGTTCGCGATGAGCTCGTCGAACACGCGTTCGTCTTCGGAGATCTCGCCCTCGACGAGGCTGAGGTCTGCGGGGCTGGTCATCATCGACTCCTCGTCATCCGATCTTTACTGACCGGTCGTTAGGTAATTCTGACACGACGATCCACGGCACGCAAGGCGGGCGGTTCAGCGCGAGCGCGAGACGAGTTCGAGCAGCGCCCGGCCGTAGGCCTCGGAGGGGTCCGGATGCTCGAACCGCAGCGTCTCGCCGGCAAGCTCGATCTCGACGAGGAACGCGTCGGTGAGGCGCACCAGGCTGCGGAAGGTGCCGCGGAGCAGCTCGCGGAGCTGGTCCTCCCGGGGGAGCCACACGGCATCCGCGAGCGTGACTGCGTCCAACGCCCATTCGGTCGTCCCGTTGAACGCGAGATCGGTGCCGCTCGGAGTCTGGCGAGCCTCGATGGTCATCTCGCTGACCGTGAAGACGTCGGCCTCGGCCTCGAGCTCGACGTCGTCGGGCAGGTCGAGCTGGAAGCGGTCGCCCTCGGCAGGGTGCCACACCAGGCCGGCATCGCGCAGGGACACGGCCAGTTCTCGGGTGATCACGTCTCCACGCTAGACGACGGTGCGTGCATGTCGGCGGTCTGCGGCAGAGTGGGGACATGGCCTCCATCGCTTCCACCGACACCCGTGAGGCCGCGCTCGCCGCGCTGCGCGAACTCGTCGGCCGTCCAGACGTCGATTTCCACGACGGGCAGTACGAGGCGATCGAGGCCCTGGTCGCCAGGCGGCGCAGGGCGCTCGTGGTCCAGCGCACGGGTTGGGGCAAGTCGGCGGTGTACTTCGTGGCCACGTTGCTGCTGCGTCGGCAGGGCGCAGGGCCGACCGTACTCGTGTCGCCGCTGCTGGCGCTCATGCGCGACCAGATCTCCGCGGCTGAGCGCGCCGGCGTTCGCGCGGTGGCGATCAACTCCACGAACGCGCACGAGTGGTCCGATGTGCTCGCGAAGCTCGATCGCGACGAGGTCGATGTGCTCCTGGTCTCGCCCGAGCGGCTGAACAACCCTTCGTTCCGCGAGGAGCAGCTGCCGGCGCTCGTCCGCCGCATCGGCATGCTGGTCGTCGACGAGGCGCACTGCATCAGCGACTGGGGGCACGACTTCCGTCCCGACTACCGACGACTTCGCGACCTCATCGCGCAGATGCCGGCCGATGTGCCTGTCCTCGCGACCACGGCGACCGCGAACAGTCGCGTCGTCGCCGACGTCGCAGAGCAGTTGGGCAGTCTCACCGAGCACGCGGGTGACGATGTCGCTCCGGTGCTCACGATCCGCGGGCCGCTCGCCCGCACCTCACTGCGTATGGGCGTGCTGCGGCTGCGCGATTCGGCGAGCCGTCTGGCCTGGCTGCTCAGCCACATCGACGACCTGCCCGGTTCCGGCATCATCTACACGCTCACCGTGGCGGCCGCGGTCGACACGGCCAGGCTGCTGCGCGAGCACGGCCACGATGTGCGCGCGTACACGGGACAGACCGACACCGAGGAGCGCGAGGAGTCCGAGGGGATGCTGAAGCGCAACGAGGTGAAGGCGCTCGTCGCGACCAGTGCGCTCGGCATGGGGTTCGACAAGCCGGATCTCGGCTTCGTGCTGCATCTCGGTGCTCCGTCGTCGCCGGTCGCGTACTACCAGCAGGTCGGCCGTGCCGGCCGTGCGAGCGAGAGCGCCGACGTGCTGCTGCTCCCGGGTGTGGAGGATCGCGACATCTGGCATTACTTCGCCACCGCGTCGATGCCCGACCGCGACCGTGCCGAACGGGTGATCGCGGCGCTGGGGGATGCGCCGATCTCGACACCGGCGCTCGAGGCGATGGTCGACATCCGCCGGACGCCGCTCGAGCTGCTGCTGAAGGTGCTCGATGTCGACGGCGCGGTTCGCCGAGTGCAGGGCGGCTGGATCGCGACCGGCGAACCCTGGACCTACGACGCAGCGCGCTACGAGCGCATCGCGGCCGAACGCGTCGCCGAGCAGCAGCACATGCTGGACTACGAGCAGACCGAGGAGTGCCGGATGGCGTTCCTGCAGCGCTCCCTCGACGATGAGACGGCGGCGCCGTGCGGTCGCTGCGACAACTGCGCCGGCGGCTGGTTCCCTCGCGAGATCGGCGAGGCGGCGACGACGCAGGCGTCCGAGTCGCTCGACCGGGTCGGCGTGCCGATCGAGCCCCGTCGAGCGTGGCCGACCGGCGCCGATCGGCTCGACGTGCCGGTGCGCGGCCGCATCGCGGCTGAGGAGCAGGCGAGCGAGGGCAGGGCGCTCGCCCGCCTCACCGACCTCGGCTGGGGAGGCGCGCTGCGCGAGATCTTCGCCGCGGGTGCGTCGGATGCTCCGGTGTCGCCGCAGCTGCTCGGCGCGTGCATCCGGGTGCTCGCCGGATGGAAGTGGGATCAGCGTCCAGTGGCCGTGATCGCGATGCCGTCGCGGTCGCATCCACTGCTCGTCGACTCGCTTGCGCGCGGTCTCGCCGAGGTCGGACGGCTGCCGTACCTCGGCGCCCTCGAGCCCGTCGACGGCGGCCCGAGCGGTCAACCAGGCGGCAACAGCGTCTTCCGACTCGCCGGGCTGTGGGGCCGCCTGACCGCCGAGCATCTCGACGTTCCCGAGGGGCCGGTGCTGCTCGTGGACGACCTGGTCGACAGCCGGTGGACCATGACGGTCGCCGCGCGAGCGCTCCGTCGGGCCGGCGCGAGCGAGGTGCTGCCGTTCACGCTCGCGCTGCGCGGCTGACCTCGACCGTCTCGGCGATCGCTGCGGCGAGGTCTGCCGGTCGACTCCACATCGGCCAGTGTCCGGTCGGCAGATCGACGAGCTCGAGGTCGCGAGGGTGGTGACCTCGGCCATCATCGGATCATCGTCCTGCGCCATCTGCAGCACCACGGCCGCGGGGAACGAGCAGGCGATGATCGTCGATGGCACGTCGCGGCGTGCATCATTGCGCAACCGAACCTGGTCTCGCATCACACGCGCAGGCATCGGCATCGCTCGCTGATGGAAACGTTCGAGCGTCTGCGCGCTCAGGCCTTCGAGACTCGCCACCAGCTGCTCGAACGGCGGGAGCGCCACCTCCTGCACCTCGGGCGCCACCGAGGCGTCGAACGCCGCATCGTCCGATGTCGGCCCGCTGTCGACGTAGATGATGCGATCGACCAGGGCGGGGTCCTGATCGATCAGGACTGACGCTGGAAATCCCGCGCCGCTGTGGACGACGAGGACGACGGTCGACGCGTCGACGCGGGCGGCCCGCACGGCGGAGCGGAGCGAGTCCACCTGACGGACCAGCGTCCGCTCCGCACGATGGGCGTCGTCCGGATCGAGACCGGACAGCGTCACAGGGAAGGCGCGGAGGCCGCGATCGTGGAGGTGAGCGGCGACCTCGTCCCAGGCCCAACCGCCGAGCCAGTGGCCGGGCGCGAGAACGAACATGGATCGGCATTATCTGTAGTTCTGCACGAGATTTCAGAGCTATTGAAAGTGGTTGACCAAGGTTTTACAACGAACGTTGATTTACTTGCAAGTTAGAGTCGCGTGTGTTGAACAGTGCGGCCACTTACTCTCACGCTGACGTTGGCTGATCCCCCGCGCAGTAACTGCGCGCTCCGCCTCCACTTCTTTTCGGAGCCCGGACTGAGGAATTGAAAGTCCAAGAGGCACTCCCGCCCTCGTGAAGGTCGGCGGTCGCTAGGGCATCTGAGCTATTGCCGAGCCGAGCGTGCGCCCATCAGCGTTGGTCGCGGCGGTCGTTGTTGCAGGCGACGGGCTCTAGCAGTCTTGCTACGCAGGGGGACGTCTAGGATTTTCCAATGACTTCAGGGCGACGCGCGAAGCAAGAACGCCGGATGCGGCGGAAGGTGAGAGCTTCGGCTACTCCCTCGCGGGGAGGCGGTCGGCGAGACGAGCGTGCGTCACACACAACGACCTCGTCGCGCTCATGGCTGACGTCCGCGGTTTCAGAGAAGCCTGAGGCGCTGCTTGTGCTCCTCGACATGGTCGCACGCGAGCGCGCGGAGACCCACTCAGAGGAGAGCGACCTGCTGCCGCCGCTGGCGTGGAAGGCAGGGTATGCCCTGGGGGCCGCGGATCACGTGCTCGAACAGCTTGGGGCGCCCTGGTTCCTCGAAGATGTGGGGGATTCCGACCAAGAGAATTGGCTCGCCCAACTCCGGAGGGGACTCGACACGTGCGCCCGAATTTGCTGGTGCTTGCGGTTCGGCTACACGCTGGCAGGTGTCGCCCTTGCCCGGTGGTTCCTCGAAAGATGGACTTACAACGTCGCGTTCTCATACGAGATTGGGAAGGTCGAAGGCGAGGACGACGTGTCGTATATGAACCGGGTTTGGGCCCGATACCCGGAATCCATGAAAAGCGAGGATGTTGGCCGCTACTGGTCAGATCTTTCGGAGTTGCTCCATGGTCGGAGCGTGAGGCTTGGCTCGGAAGATGTGCGGATCACACTTGATTTGGACAAAGCGAAGCGCGCCGAACTACACGACATGGTCCTGAGAGCTGCAGAGGTGCCGCTTCGACAGGTGCGAGGGTGCATTTCTGTTCTGGCGGATGAGCAGGGAGTAGCGACTGACGCTCGCCCCTACCTTCAAGCTCCAGTCGATCTATTTGCTGACGCGCCGAGCCCGCCGGACTTCCTAAGCATCTTCTCGCATCCTCTAGACCTCGACCACGTGTCGTCACAGGATGCAAGACAGCTCACATCGTGGGGGAACACCTATCGAAAGATGATTGCCCGCGGGAAGCAAAGCCCACTAACCCTGACCGGCTTCCATTCATGGATGTCGGTTGAGGAGCGATGGGTTCGATTCACGGATGAAGCGCGTCTCTTCTTCGAGCTGGAGGCTGAGAGGACCGGTGACGCTTTCGAGCCCGATGTTCTGCGAGGACTTCTGGCACAGTATCGAGCCATCACGGAGATGGCTGAGTTTGTCGCTGAAGACTTCGTAGGGTCAGGACACGGGCAGGCCCTGCAAGCGGCGGCTGCAGCGATGGAATCGGCGTGGGTGCTCTGGCTGCAGGATGTGGATGACTCGTTGATTGCGATGAGGAGTGTGTTGGAATCCACAGCGCGGGCTCGCGTGCATCGACTGAAGCCGGTGAAGGCCAATACGTTCGAAGCGCGCGGTTCATCGGTAACTCCACACCGGTGGCTGGAAGCAGCAGGATGGGGACGTCTTTCTTCCTTCGCGCGGGCTCTCGGCGAGTTTTCTCATCTACAGGAGAGGTCCAGACACGACGAATCCCGAGAGTTATTGACAGCGATACAGCGCACAGCCGTTTCCGGGCTCGAGGTATACACAGGGCGCGCGCGCGCCTTGGAAGAAATCTCACGAATGCTCGCGCATGAAGTGGCTGCAACTCTGGATCAAACTGATCCGCACCTCGGTGCACAATTTCGTGCTCGGGTCCTTCTCGAGACGGTGGACGAGACGGAGACGCACCTCGCGTCCTGGCTGGACCGGGCGCTTCAGTTCCGTTCACATTCTTTTGGTGAAGCGAACTATCCGATCCCGGTTCCAGATAGTGCTTTGACTGCAGATGAAGCAACCCAGGTCGCAGCTGACCCAAACCTCTCGTCGGTCTCGTCCCCATCGAAGCACCCGGACTGAACTGCCCAGGTCATCGCTGAGCTCGGTCCCATGTCAGTGCCGACGTGAATCGCGTCTTCGGGGGCTTGTCACGAGAGGCACGTCCGATGCCATGGCTATGCTTGCGTTCCATGGGGGCATTGACGCGCGCAGGGACACGTTGGTGAGCGACGGAATCTCGTTTGCGCTTAAAGAACACGGCGTGGATCCGCATCGCCTCGTCATCTTGTCGGCGACTGATGGCGACTGGCTCGAGCGACTTGCGGAGATGTACCGCGTTCTCCGCACCGCTCGCCGACTGCCCGACCCCGCGCCGGGAGCCCTGCCTCCGCTCGCCGGGGTCGATGTTCTTGACACGACGCGCTTGGACCGCATGCTCGCCGACACGCAGATCGCTAAGCGGAGAGGCGGCAACTTCGACGTGCTCCGCTCCGATCTCGCCGAAGTGCTGCTTGGTCACGTCGGAGAACGTCTCGGCGGGTTTCGTTATGGGTACATTTCAGTGCGAGACCGAGAGTCGGCACGCCAGCCCGGGCGAGGCATCGACCAAGTCGGCGTGCGCATAGACGAGAACGATGCCGTTCATCTCATGCTCGGGGAAGCCAAGGTGTCGAGTGACCCCACCGCACCGCCTCGAGTCGTCGACTACAACGACGACTCACTCAGCAAGTCCCACGCGAAGCAACTGAAGATGCGCGCGAGCACTCTCGAGCGCATCATGCAGGCCTATCGGTACTGCACGGATCCGGAGACGCAGACGCTGTTCGGTTTGGCTGGCATGCAGTTCGAGGACATCGACCCGAGACTCATCGTGCATCTCACGAGCCTGCTCGTGCGGCCCGCTTCGCTGGCCGCGCCAGCCGATTTTGGGTCGTATGCTGATACGCCGGATCAATTCACCCCTGGTGTTGTCGAGTTCTACCTCGTAACCACGGACACGGACGATATCGAAGCTCTCGTCGACAAGTTCGCTGAACTCATCGGCGTTGACTCAGAAGAGGAGGACGCCGCATGAGCGATCTCCGATCTGTGTTGGAGGCCTCGGGAGTTCACCAGATCAGTCGTGACGCGGAGCAAGCGTCGATCATTCAGCGTGTAATGCCCTCTGACGGCGCGAACCTGATGAGGCGCTCGCTTGCTCGCGCTGCAGACGTGCTTGAAGCGCGGGCGCTCAGTGTGACGGGCAAGGAGCAGACCACCCTCTTCTCCCAAGCATTCGCTTGCTGGCGTGACGTCGCGGATGCGGGCGTCGCCGACGTTCTCCTGCTCGAAGATGGCTACCTCGACCGGAATCTCGCCCTCGCATTCCATCTCGGTGTAACAGGTGTGCTTGCGGAACGTCCCAGCGAAGCGGAACACGCGCTGGCTCAGGCACTGCCATCGGCGTCGGACATCCGGGCACAACTCGCAACCGACTCACCCCGGGATTGGCGAGATCTTCTTCTCCGCGATGTAGCGGTCGCTGTCATCCTCCTGATCCGAAAAGATGACGGCTGGGCGGATGTTCAACTTGCGCTTGAGCTGATGGACGGTCTTCGAGCAAAGCAGATCGAATGGGAAGAGAGGTACCTCGAAGGTGGCGAAGACACGTACGCGGATCGGCGCGTGATGGAGTTGGTTGCTTGCTACCATCTTGCCCAGCTCGTGACGACGACAGGCACCTATCTGCAGTCAGGCAATGGTGGCCGCGGACGGGTCGTCGCCGAGCTCGAACGTCACCGCGACCGTGCCCTTGAAGCAGCCGAGCAGATTCACGACGGTGTCCTGTCTCGGCTTGCGCGGATGACCTCCGCGGTGGCCGTGGTCATGGTGTCCGGTTCTGTGTGGGCGCAATTGGGTGGTGTCGGCGCCAAGGTCGAACAGTTCGCCGCCCAGCTCGCAAGCGCTCTGGCGGAGAAGCCGCTGTTCGAGCTGTGGCCCTCCCAGAAGCAGGCATTGCAGCAGAGTTTGCTCGACCCATACGCGCGCGCGGTCGTGGTTGAGATGCCGACCAGCGCTGGCAAGACGCTGCTCGCGAAGCTGTCCATTGTTCAAACGCTCGCCCTGAACCCAACGTCAACCATCGCTTATGTCGTGCCCACCCGCGTGCTCGTGAATCAGGTCATGGATGAACTGCGTCGTGACCTCCGGGGACTCGGCTACACCGTGGAACAGGCCACGCCGGCCATCCAAGTCGATCCCACCGAGGATGCACTCCTCGAGACGCCACCGTCCGTCCTCGTCACGACGCCCGAGAAGCTGGACCTCCTGATCCGTGACGGTCATGCCTCCGTTGCTAACCTCTCGCAGGTCGTCGTCGACGAGGCACACAACATCAGCGACGGCATACGAGGAGCGAAACTCGAGCTTCTTCTTGCGACCATTCGACGAGACCGCGCGAACGTCCGCTTCCTACTGCTCTCCCCGTTCTTGCCTGGATCTGACATGCTCGCGGATTGGCTCGGCGACAATGAGCGAGCAACGCCCATCAGAGTGGGATGGCGGCCGAATCAGCGCGTAGTGGCGTCAATCGACGTCCACAAGGTGAAGAACCTCGACTACAACGTTTTCCTGGAGACCGCCGAGGCAGCCGACAACAGCAACCTTCCGTCCGGATTCCGGATGCAGCTCAGCAACGAACGCAGTCGCCCGGGATCACTGAAGGAGCTCACCGCCATTGCGACGAACGCACTCCGTCATCGGGACGGAGTCACCCTCATCCTGTGTCGAGGCAAATCCACGGCGATGACCCGGGCGGAAGAACTCAGCGCCAACCTGCCGCCGACCCCCGGTTCCGAATTCCGCAATGCCGTCATCGCTCACGTGCGCGACGAACTCGGACCGACTAACCCACTCGAGCCGCTTCTCGTTCGGGGGGTCGCGTATCACCATGCCGGGATGTCCCATGAGACGCGCCGGCTCATTGAACAGCTCGTCAATCGAGGCGAGATCCACATCGTGTGTGGAACGACGACCCTCTCCCAAGGGGTGAACTTCCCCATCAACAACGTCATCATCGAGTCGCGCCAGAAGGGGCGCAATGACGAAATGACTTTCGCGGATTTCTGGAACACCGCAGGGCGAGCGGGCCGAGGTCGGCTTAGCGACCTTGGGGTAGTTGCGTTCCCGGTCGCGACCGATGATCAACGCGAAAGTTGGGAGGAGTTCTTCCGCAAGGAAGCGGTTGAGGTCGTGTCTCAGCTGGCTGGATTGGTTGACAACGTTGACACCATCGCCGAGAACTTCGACCTTCAAACGCTCTGGGCGCACGAGACACTGTCACCGTTCCTGCAGTACCTGGCCCACGCGATGAAAGTGTCGGGAGCGAAGACCGCAGCGCAGGACGTCGAGGACCTTTTGCGCAACAGCCTCGTGTACCGCCAAGCGGTGTCCAAGGATCAAGCGCTGGGCGCTCAGCTGGCGAAGTTGTGCCGTGCCTACCTACAGAGGGTCGGGTCCAACCCGGGCCTCGTCGCGCTTGCGGACGGCACGGGCTTCTCCACCATCACGGTCGATGTCCTTCGTCGACGCGCGACGCGTGACGCAAGCATCAACGACCATGCATCGTGGACCCCAACCGAACTATTTGGGCAAGACCTGAGCGTTCTGACTGACCGCGTCGACATGCTCGGTTCCTTGCCAGAGCTGGACATCGGCAACGACGATCTCAGTGGTCCTTTCAATCCGGAGCGCATCGCCCGCATCCTTCGAGACTGGGTCTCGGGGACGAGCATGGACGACATGGTCGCCATGTATGGCGACAAGACGAAGAGCCCGTACGCGCGGTCGGCCAAGTTTGCCAGCTACCTGTATTCCACCCTCGCGTCGAACGCGAGCTGGGGTATGGGCGCCCTGCAGCGGGTAGCGTGGGCTGGCACGGAGACCGATGCGGGCGACATCGGTGCATATGTGCCGTCGATGGTCTTCTACGGCGTGGATACTCGTGAAGCGATCTGGATGCGGATGGTCGGTCTGCCTCGCGAGGCGGCACGGCGCGCTGCGTCGGCCTGGTCGGCCGCTGGCCGCTCGGAGCCAGAGTCTTACAACGAACTGCGAGAGTTCGTTGGCGGATTGACCACCGGCGACTGGGATCGTTTCGCCGGAAACAGCAACGTCAGTGGAGAACAGATGAAGCTGCTCTGGAGCGAACTCGGATAAGACGGAGAAGCAAGATCCGGACGCTAGTTCTAAGACCGCTAGATTCAGAGCATGCAGCAGACTCCCTGGGGCGTCGTCTTGCCATTGCTCCAGAACGTCGTCTTCCTGATCCTCGGCATCGTAGGCACTGCTGTCTACGACCGGTTTAGGCACGTCCAGGATGACTACGAGCTCTGGATCGACAACATCAGCGTTTCGCGCCGAGCACAGCGACCTTGAGCGACGTGGATGTCGGGTCGATGCCGGCATCCGCCATCGCACCCGCGATCGTCAGCAGCTAGCTCGGCGTGCACAGGATCGCGTCCGGTTCGAAGTCGCGGATCAGCTGCACCTGCCTGGCGGTCTGCCCGCCCGACATTGGGATGACGGTCGCGCCGAGCTTCTCGACGCCGGCATGCGCGCCGAGCCCGCCGGTGAACGGGCCGCAGCCGTAGGCGTTGTGCACCTTCATCCCCGCGCGGATGCCGGCGGCGCGCAGCGATCGCGCCACCAGGATCGCCCAGTTGTCGAGATCGGTCCGCGTGTAGCCGACGACCGTCGGGCGGCCGGTCGTGCCGGACGAGGCGTGGATGCGCCGCACGTCGGCCATCGGCACCGCGAACATGCCGAAGGGGTAGGTCTGGCGCAGATCCTCCTTCGTCGTGAACGGCAGCCGCTGCACGTCGTCGAGGGTGCGGATGTCATCGGGGGAGACTCCGGCCTCGTCGAGCTTGCGCGTGTAGTGCGGCACGTTCGTGTAGGCGTGGTGCACGGTCCCCTGCAGCCGTTCCAGCTGCAGGGCTTCGATCTCGGTCTTGCTCAGGCGCTCCTCCGGATCGAGGGCGTCGGACATCGTCGTCATCGCTTCTCCTCTTCCCGCAGTGCGCAACGTTGCGTCTGCGGTCACTCCGTGGTCCGGTTCGTGGTGATCGAGCGCCCGCGGAACTCGGCCACGACATCGCCGGTCTCATCCGTGACGGTCACGTCGTAGAGCCCGGTGCGTCCGCTGACGATCCGCCGCGCAGCTGTCGCCCGCAGTGTCTGCCCTGCCTTCGTCGACTTAAGGAAGGTGATGTCGGCACCGGCAGCGACCGTGGCCCGTCCATCCTCGTTGCAGGCGATCGCGAAGGCGGTGTCTGCGAGTGCGAACACGAGGCCGCCGTGGGTGATCAGGAAGCCGTTGAGCATGTCCTCTCGCACGGTCATCGAGACGACCGCCTCGCCGGGAGCGTCGACCTCGACGTGCATGCCGAGCATCGCTGCGGCTGCGTCGCGCTGCATCATCGACCTCACGCGGCATCCGCCTGCTTGCGCACCAGCGTGAGCACGTCGTAGGTCGCGACGAGCTCGTCATCCTGGTTGCGGATCACGGCATCCCAGCGCACCTCGCCGTACTCGTCGGTCTCGCGCGGGGTGATCTGCTTCGCCGTGAGCTCGACGCGGATCGCATCGCCGGGGGAGACCGGGGTGATGAACCGCAGGTTCTCCAGGCCGGAGTTCGCGAGCACGGGGCCCGGCTCGGGATCGACGAAGAGGCCGGCCGCCCACGAGACGAGCAGGTAGCCGTGCGCGACGCGTCCGGGGAAGAACGGGTTGGCCGCGGCCGCCGTCTCGTCCATGTGCGCGTAGAAGGTGTCGCCGGTGAAGTGCGCGAAGGTCTCGATGTCGGCGAGCGTGACCTCGCGCGCCGCTGAGACGATCTGGTCGCCGATCCGCAGCTCCGCGAGCGACTTGCGGAAGGGATGCCGTCCGCCGCTGTTCGCTGCCGATCCCGTGTGCCACACGCCGGTCAGCGCCGTGAGCATCTCGGGGGAACCCTGCACAGCGGTCCGCTGCATGTGGTGCAAGACGGCGCGGATGCCGCCGAGCTCCTCGCCGCCGCCCGCGCGTCCTGGTCCGCCGTGCACGAGGTTCGGCAACGGCGAGCCGTGGCCGGTCGAGGAGCGGGCGTCGTCGCGGTCGAGCAGCAGCATCCGGCCGTTGAAGGGGGCGATGCCGGTGGCGAGCTCGACGGCCTGCGCCGCATCGTGCGTCGCGATGCTGGTGACGAGCGAGCCGCCGCCGCGAGCGACGAGCGCGACCGCCTCTGCGGTGCTGTCGTACGTGAGCAGCGACGAGACGGGGCCGAAGGCCTCCACCGTGTGCGCCGCATCGGTCTGCGCATCGTCGAAGCGCAGCAGCACCGGCGAGACGAACGCGCCATCGGGGGACGGGCCGGTGGTGCCATCGGCGAGGCGCACGTCCGGAGCATCCGTCGTGCCGACCACGACGCGGCCGCCGGCGTCCTGCAGCTTCCGCACCTGGCGCAGCACCTCGTCGCGCTGCGCGATCGAGGCGAGCGGCCCCATCGTCACACCGTCGGCGCGAGGATCGCCGAGCACGGTCTTCTCGGCGATGCGCGCCCGCACCGCCGCGATCACGGCATCCGCCGAGGCGCCGGGAACGATCGCGCGGCGGATCGCGGTGCACTTCTGGCCGGACTTCGTCGTCATCTCGGTCACGAGCTGGCGCACATAGGCGTCGAACTCGGGCGTGCCATCGACCGCGTCGGTGCCGAGCACCGAGGCATTGATCGAGTCGGTCTCGGCCGTGAACCGCACGCCGCCCGTCTGCACGGACGCGTGCGCCTTCAGGCGCTCGGCGGTCGAGGCGCTGCCGGTGAAGCCGACGATGTCGCCGAGCCGCAGGTGCTCGAACAGGTCGGGCACGCTGCCGCTCACGAGCTGCAGCGAGCCGTCCGGGAGCAGCCCCGATTCCACGAGGATGCGCACCATCGCCTCAGCCAGGTATCCGGTCGGCGTCGCCGGCTTCACGAGCGTCGGCATGCCTGCGAGGAATGCCGGGGCGAGCTTCTCCAGCGAGCCCCAGACCGGGAAGTTGAAGGCATTGATCTGCACGGCGACCCCTGGGAGCGTCGTGTGGACGTGACGGCCGAGGAACGAGCCGTCCTTCGACAGCGGTTCGACCGGACCGTCGACGTGCACCGTGCTGTTCGGCAGCTCGCGGCGGCCCTTGCCGGAGTAGGAGAACAGCACGCCGATGCCGCCGTCGATGTCGACCCAGGAGTCGCCTTTGGTCGCCCCTGTACGCGCGGACAGCGCGTACAGCTCGGCCTTGCGCTCGGTCAGCGCGAGCGCGAACTGCTTGAGCAGCACGGCGCGCTGGTGGAAGGTGAGCACGGCAAGGCTCGCGTGTCCGGTCGTGCGGGCGTACTCGAGGGCGCTGGCGAGGTCGAGTCCCTCGGTCGAGACCGTCGTGACGACCTCGCCGGTGGAGGCGTCGCGGACCTCGGTGCCCGTCGACGCGGCAGGCGTCCACCATGCACCCCGGATGTAGCTCGGCAGGTAGTCGGTCATCGCTCCTCGTTCCATGTGTAGAACCCCTCGCCGCTCTTGCGGCCCAGCTTTCCCTCGGCGACCATGCGGCGCAGCAGCGCTGGTGGGGCGAAGCGCTCGCCGAAGGCGCGCTCCAGCTCCTCGGCGATGCCGAGGCGCACGTCGAGGCCGACGATGTCGGTGGTGCGCAGCGGACCCATCGGATGCCGGTACCCGAGCGTCATCGCTGCATCGATATCGGCCGCCGATGCGACGCCCTCCTCGAGCATCCGGATCGCCTCGAGGCCGAGCGCGACACCCAGCCGCGACGAAGCGAACCCTGGGGAGTCGCTGACGACGATCGGCGCCTTGCCCAGGGCCGTCACCCAGCCGCCGGCGTGCTCGACGACGTCGGCGTCGGTGGCAGCGCCGCGCACGATCTCCACGAGCGCCGACGCCGGCACCGGGTTGAAGAAGTGCAGCCCGAGGAACCGTGCTGGGCGCAGCCGATTCGCGGCCAGGTCATCGATCGAGATCGAGGAGGTGTTGCTGGCGAGGATCGCGTGCGTCGGCATCGCGGCCTCGGCGAGGGCGAGCGCCTGCTCCTTGAGCACGCGATCCTCCGGCACGGCCTCGATCACGAGGTCGCACCGCCCGAAGGCGACGATGTCGGTGCCGGTGGAGAGGCGGTCGTTCAGCTCCGTCGCGTCGAGGGTGGGATCGCGGTCGACGGACCGGCGGATGCTGTCGCCGACGCGGTGCAATGCGGCATCCGCGCCGGCGTCGTCACGTTCGACCACGCTGACGCTGGATCCAGCCAGCAGGAACGCGTGCGCGATGCCGGCGCCCATACGCCCGCCGCCGAGCACGCCGACGCGGTCTGGTGCGGTGTGCTTCATCGCCGTGTCGGCGCTCATCGGCCCGTCCGTTCCAGGAACGCGGTCATGCGGCGCTGCTTCTCCGGCGACTCGAACAGCTCGGCCTGCAGTTCCAGCTCGATCGCCGGGTGCTGTGCTCGCGGGGTGCGGAGCGCTCGCTTGGTGTGCCGCGTCGCCAGCGGGTCGTTGGCCCCGATGCGATCGGCGATCCCGTGCGCCGCCGCAAGCAGCTCCTCGGCCGGATGCAGTGCCGACACGAGGCCCCAGCGCAGCGCCTCGTCGGCATCCAGTGTCCGCCCGGTGAGGAGCATCTCGCTCGCCCGCGCATCGCCGACGATCTCGGGGAGCCGCCAGGTCGCGCCGGCCGCAGCCATGATGCCGAGCCCGGTCTCGGGATTGCCGATGCGCAGCGATGGCGTGGCGATGCGGATATCGGCCGCGTAGGCGAGCTCGGCCCCGCCGCCGAGCGCGTAGCCGTCGATCGCCGCGATCACCGGCATCGGCAGCTCGGCGATGCGGATGAAGGCCATCGCGTTGATGCCCGTCCTCGCATCGTCGGCGGTGCGATCACGGAGCTGGGCGATGTCGGCGCCGGCCGCGAAGACGCCAGAGGAGCCGGTGAGGATGAGCGTGCGGGGGACGGCCTCGAGTTCGGCGCACAGCAGGTGCAGGGCGTCGATCGTGTCCTGATCGATCGCGTTGCGCTTGTCCGGGCGGTCGAGGGCGGCGATGACGCGGTCGTCGCGCTCCTCGATGCGCAGCGTCATCCGAGACGCTCCACGATCATCGCGGTTCCCTGCCCGACACCGACGCACATGGTGGCGAGGCCGTAGCGCGCGCCCTCGCGCTCGAGGCGTCCCAGCAGTGTGACGATCAATCGCGATCCGCTGGAGCCGAGCGGATGCCCCAGGGCGATCGCGCCGCCGTCGGCGTTCACGATCGCGGGGTCGAGGTCGAGTCGGCGGATGCAGGCGAGCGACTGCGATGCGAACGCCTCGTTCAGTTCGACGGCGCCGAGGTCGCCGACCTGCAGCCCGGCCTTCGCGAGTGCCTTCTGCGTCGCCGGGACCGGGCCGAGCCCCATGATCTCCGGGGCGAGCGCGGCGGTCGCGGAGGCCACGATGCGTGCGCGAGGACGAAGCCCGTACCGTTCGACCGCATCTCCGCTCGCGACGACGATGGCGGATGCTCCGTCGTTCAGCGGGCTGGAGTTGCCGGCAGTGACGACCGAGCCGCCGGCGACGACCGGGCGGAGTGCCGTCAGGGCTTCGAACGAGGTCTCCCGCCGCGGCCCTTCGTCGGTGTCGACGATGCCGCGGCCGGTCTCGACCCCGACGATCTCGGCAGCGAGGCGCCCTGCGTCGATCGCGGCGACGGCGCGCTGATGGCTCAAGAGTGCGAAGGCATCGGCATCTTCGCGGCTGATCCCGTCGACGCGGGCGACCTCCTCTGCAGTCTCCGGCATCGAGAAGGTGGCCTTCTCGCGAGCGCTGAGCCGCGGGTTGGTGAAGCGCCAGCCGATCGAGGTGTCGAACGCCGCACCCGGCTTGGCCCAGGCCCGATCCGGCTTCGCCTGCACCCACGGTGCGCGCGTCATGGACTCGATGCCACCCGCGACGATGAGGTCGGCGTCTCCGCCTCGCACGGCGCTCGCTGCTATCGCGATGGCCGACATGCCGGAGGCGCAGAGGCGGTTCACGGTCAGCCCGGGGATGGAATCGGGCAATCCTGCGAGCAGCACCGCCATGCGGGCGACGTTGCGGTTGTCCTCGCCGGCCTGGTTCGCGGCACCGAGGATGACCTCTTCGACAGCCTCGACCGGGATCGCGGAGCGGCTGACGGTCGAACCGACCACGAGCGCGGCCAGATCGTCGGGACGGATGCTCGCGAGTGCGCCGCCGTAGCGGCCGATGGGGGTGCGGACGCCATCGACGAGATAGGCCTCGGACATCGTCATCCTCTCGATCGCCAACGCCGGCGATAATTTCAGACCGATCGGTCAGGAATACGATTGCAGATCGCCACGCGAATGGCAACTCATCGGGAATGACAGACTGAGCCCTATGGTGCAGCCCGGATTCGACGCGCCGACCCCGAAGCGCGGTCGGCCCGGTTACGACCGCGAGCAGGTGCTCGCGGTCGCCGTGAAGGTGTTCAACGAGCAGGGGTACGACGCGACCAGTGTCGCCGACCTGAGCTCGACGCTCGGGCTCACCAAGTCGGCGCTGTATCACCACTTCGAGTCCAAGTCGGCGATCCTCGAACTCGCGCTGAACGACGCGCTCGACGCGCTCGAGGCCGTCGTCGACGACGCGATCGCGCGGCATCCGCTCGCCTCCGACCGCCTGCGGTCGATCATCCGAGGTGCGGTCCGAGTGCTCACCGAGAAGCTGCCGTCGGTCACGCTGCTGCTGCGCGTGCGAGGCAACGGCGACGTCGAGACGTCGGCGCTCATCCGTCGTCGCGCGTTCGATCAGCGGGTGACCGCGATCGTCGCCGAAGCACAGGCCGAGGGGCTGATCCGCGACGACGTCGATGCCGCGGTCGCGACCAGGCTGATCTTCGGCATGATCAACTCCGTCGTGGAGTGGTACCGACCCGGCGGTCCGGTCGACCCGGATGAACTCGGCGAGGACATCCTCCGCGTGAGCCTGGACGGACTGCAGTCGCGCTGAGGCGTCTCTAGTCCTCGGCGGGCGCCATGCGCGGCGGCCACGACGTCGCGCCGAGCTCGCGGGAGATGTTGCGCGCCGTCTCGCGCAGGGCATTGAGAACGCTGTCGGATGCCGGCGCCTGCGAGGTCGGCATGACCACGGCGACCGCGGCCACGATGTCGTTCGAGGCGTCGGCGACGGGAGCGGCGACCGAGGACTCGCCCAGCACGGCCTCGTCCATCTCGCTCGCACTGCCGCGTTCGGCGATCGCGGGGAGCGCGAGCGTCAATCTGGCGATGTCGGTGATCGTGTCGCCAGTGAGGCTGCGCAGCGGTCGTTCGAAGACGGTTCGCTGGAAGCCCAGGTCGTAGGCCAGCAGCACCTTGCCCATGGCCGAGGCGTGCGCGGGGATCGCGACGCCCGTCTCGAGCATCTGCTGGCTGTCGTCTGGACGCAGGTCGTGGTTGATCACCAGCACCTCGTGGAAGTGCGGGGCACCCAGGCGCACTGGCAGGCTGGTGCGGCGTGCGAGATCCTGCGTCCAGCGCATCGCCCGAGCTCTCACGTCGAGCGTGTCGAGATACACATTGCTGAGCCGCAGCAGGGTCGGGCCGAGCATGTAGCGCTGCCCGCCGCGCTCCTTCGCGACGAGGCCATGGGCCCGGAGCGACTTCACGATGCCGTGGACGGTCGAGGGGGGAAGGCTCAGTGCGGCTGCGAGGTCGGTGATGCCGAGGTGGCGTGCACCCTGCAGCAGTTCGAGCACCTTCGCGGCGCGGTCGATGGCCTGGATCATCCGGCCGTCCTCTCTTCCGGTTCGTCGTCGAGCCGGCATCGCGTCGCATCTCAGGAGCACCTTGACAACCCGACTGGGTCCGAGCATATTCGACATTAACGAATTCCTTTCGGATTTCTGCGAACGATGATCAAAGGAGATCGCACGGTGAAGAAGCTCATCAATGCCCCGGAAGACGTGCTGGTCGAGTCGCTGCGCGGTGTCGCACTCGCTCATCCCGAACTCTCGGTGGACCTCGAGACGCACGTGATCACACGCGCCACGCCGAAGGAGCAGGGCAAGGTCGCGGTCGTCTCCGGCGGTGGCTCCGGCCACGAGCCGTTGCACGGCGGATTCGTCGGCGCCGGCATGCTCGATGCCGCCGTCGCCGGTGAGGTCTTCACCTCGCCCACTCCAGACCGCGTGCAGGCGGCGACGAAGGCGGTCGATCGCGGGGCCGGCGTGCTGCACATCGTGAAGAACTACACGGGCGACGTGCTCAACTTCGAGATGGCCGCAGAGCTCGCCGAGATGGAGGGCATCGAGGTCGGCACGGTCGTGGTCGACGACGACGTCGCGGTGCAGGACTCGCTCTACACCGCAGGACGCCGCGGTGTCGGCCTCACGGTGCTGCTCGAGAAGCTCGTCGGCGCCGCAGCCGAAGAGGGCCAGGACCTCGCATCCGTCGTCGCACTCGCGAAACGCGTCAACGGTCAGGGGCGCTCGATGGGCATGGCGCTCACGAGCTGCACCGTGCCGGCCGCCGGCAAGCCCACCTTCGACCTCCCGGACGACCAGATGGAGATCGGCATCGGCATCCACGGCGAACCCGGTCGTCACCGCGAGCCGCTGGCCCCGGCATCGGACATCGCCAGGCAGCTCGTCGAGCCGATCCTTGCCGACCTCGACTTCGCAGGACCCGCGATCGTCATGGTCAACGGCATGGGCGCGACCCCGCAGATCGAGCTGTACCTCATGTACGCCGAGGTCGCCGGGCTCCTCGAGGCGGCCGGCGTGCAGATCGCCCGCAACCTGGTCGGCAACTACATCACCTCGCTCGACATGGCCGGATGCTCGGTCACGGTGCTGAAGGTCGATGACGAGCTGCTGCGCCTGTGGGATGCGCCGGTGAACACGCCAGGCCTGCGTTGGGGCGTGTGATCCGATGACGACGACGATCGACACCACGACCCTGCTCGACTGGATCACGCGGTTCCGTCTGGCGGTGACAGAGAAGCGCGAATGGCTCACCGAACTCGACTCGGCGATCGGCGACGCCGACCACGGCGCGAACATGTCTCGCGGCATGACCGTCGTCGTGGAGAAGCTGGAGGCCGGTGCACCGGCGACCGTCGACGAGCTGCTGAAGAGCGTCGGCATGACGCTGGTCAGCTCGGTCGGCGGTGCGAGCGGGCCGCTCTACGGCACGCTCTTCCTGCGGATGGGCATGACTGCGGGAGCGGTGTCCGAACTCGACGCTGCCGGACTCGCTGCGGCGTTGCGGGCGGGGCTCGACGGCATCGTCGCCCGAGGCAAGGCCGAGGCGGGCGACAAGACCATGTTCGATGCGATGGCACCGGCTGTCGACGCCTTCGACGCGGCGATCGCCGGGGGAGCGGACCTCACGGCTGCGACACGGAGCGCAGCGGATGCCGCTGAGGCCGGCCGCGACGCGACGGTGCCGCTCGTGGCGCGCAAGGGGCGGGCGAGCTACCTGGGGGAGAGAAGTGCAGGGCACCTCGATCCGGGAGCGGCGTCCACCGCGCTGCTGTTCGACACGCTCGCGGACGCCGTCGCCGGCAGCTCCTGATGATCGGGATCGTCGCCGTCTCCCACAGCGCGAAGCTCGGGGAGGCGGCCCTCGAGCTTGCCCTGCAGATGGTGCAGGGCGGCGGTGTCAGGGTGCAGGTCGCGGCGGGCGCCGGGACCGAACCGGACGGCACGCCGATCCTCGGTACCGACGCGGTCGCGGTCGCGGCGGCGATCGACGAGCTCGCCGCCGACTGCGACGGGGTGCTGGTGCTGATGGACCTCGGCTCTGCGGTGCTGAGCGCTGAACTCGCGCTCGAGCTGCGGATGAGCGACGTGCCGGTGCGGCTCGCGCCTGCGCCGTTCGTCGAAGGGCTGCTGGCTGCCGTGGTCTCGGCCGCAGCGGGCGGCTCGCTCGATGCGGTCGCGGCCGAAGCTGCCGCTGCGCTGGGTGCCAAGACGGGGCAGCTCGGCGAGGAACCCGCTGCTGCAGCCGCCGACCCGGTCTCGCCCGCTGCCGATGCGCGCTTACGCCGTGTGCTGGTGCGGAACCCGCTCGGCATCCACGCCAGACCGGCGGCGCTGATCGCCGAGGCATCAGCAGGAGCCGACGTGCGACTCCGTCGTCTGCCGGACGGCCCGGAGGCATCGGCCGTGAGCATGTCGCGGCTGCTCGTGCTCGGTGCTCGACAGGGCGACGAGGTCGAGCTGTCGGCGCACGGGCCAGAGGCGGATGCCGCGCTCGACCGCCTTGCGGCGCTGTTCGCCGACGGCTTCGGCGAGGGGACCGCTGCGGTGGAGGCTCCCCTGGGGACCGCCATCGAGTCTGCGGTCGAGTCTGCGGTCGAGAGCTCGGTCGCGGCCGCTTCCGACCACGTTGCGGCGGCATCCGCCCCGATCGTCTCCGGTGCCGTGCTGCGCGGGCGCGGCGTGAGCCCTGGCCGGACCGCCGCGCCTGTTCGGCATCTCGCTCCCGCGCTGCCAGAGCCGGACCCGACCGAGGTCATCCCGCCAGCGGAGCGCGCGGCCGAAGCGTCGGCGATCGAGTGGGCATCGGTGGCGGTCGCGGACCAGCTCCGATCGCGCACGGTCCGGGCCACGGGTGAGACACGGGCGATCCTCGACGCCTCACGACTCCTGGCCTCTGACCCCGAGCTGGTCTCGGAGGCGACTGCGCTCGTTCGTTCGAAGGGCCGAAGCGCTGCACGAGCGGTCTGGGAGACCGCGGGCGCGCACGAACGCGGACTCGCAGCGCTCGGTGGTCGGATGGCCGAGCGCGCCGCCGACATCCGCGATGTGCGCGACCGGATCATCGCCGAGATCCTCCAGGCGGACCTGCCGGGTCTGCCCGAGAGCGACGAGCCCTTCGTGCTCGTCGCCACGGATCTCGCGCCGGCCGACACCGCGGCGCTCGAGGGCGGGAACTGCGTCGCACTCGTCACCGAGCAGGGTGGACCGACCTCGCACACCGCGATCATCGCCCGATCGCTCGGCCTGCCGGCCGTGGTCGGCGTCGTCGGGGCATCCGCCATCGACGATGCGGCGGTGCTGCTCGTCGACGGAGATCGAGGCACCGTCGAGGTCGACCCGCCGGAGAAGCGCATCGCCGAGGCCAGAGCCGCCGCGGTCGTCGTTCCCTTCAACGGCCCTGGGGGACTCGCAGACGGTCACCACGTGCCGCTGCTCGCGAACGTGGGTGGTGCAGCGGATGCCGAGACCGCTGCCGCGGCAGGTGCCGAGGGTGTCGGTCTATTCCGCACCGAGTTCTGCTTCCTCGACCGGGTGGATGCGCCGACGGTCGACGAGCAGGTGGCCGCGTACCGCGGCGTGCTCGCCGCCTTCCCCGGCCGCAAGGTCGTCGTGCGGACGCTCGACGCCGGCAGCGACAAGCCGCTGCCGTTCGCGAACTCCGATCACGAGGACAACCCGGCCCTCGGGGTGCGCGGCCTGCGCATCGCTCGCCGCTCGCCGCAGCTGCTCGATGATCAGCTGCGCGCGCTCGCGCTCGCTGCAGCGGCGGAATCCGCTCAGGTCGAGGTCATGGCGCCGATGGTTGCGACGGTGGAAGAGGCCGGTGACTTCGCAGACCGCGCCCGCGCTGCCGGACTCTCCCGCGTCGGCATCATGATCGAGACCCCGTCGGCCGTACTGCTCGCCGCCGAACTGCTCGAGATCGTCGACTTCGTCAGCCTCGGCACGAACGACCTCGCGCAGTACACGCTGGCCGCCGACCGGCTGCTCAGCGAACTCGGCGACCTGAACGACCCGTGGCAGCCGGCGGTGCTCCGGCTGATCGGCATGGTCGGCGAGGCGGGGCGAGCGGCGGGGAAGCCGGTCGGGGTCTGCGGCGAGGCCGGCGGCGATCCGGCGCTGGCTCGGGTGCTGGTGGGGCTCGGCGTGACGACGCTGTCCATGACCTCGCGGTCGCTGGGCAGAGTGGGTGCGGCGCTCGACTCGGTGAGTCTGGCGGAGTGCACTGCGGCGGCCAGGGCGGCGTCTGGTGCAGCGACCGCGAATGAGGCTCGCGACGCGGCATCCGCCGCTCTGCCCCAGCGCGAAGCGGCCTGACACTGGCCGCCGTAGCGTATATGCCCGATCGGGCAGCCCTCATCGTCGGGATCACCGTCGAGGACGGCACGAAGCGCACGCTCGACTTCTTCTGAGCTTCGAGCGGTGCGGGTCGGCGTGCTGCGTCGGCCTCACACCCGCCCGAAGGCACGAAGCGGATGCTCGATGAGCTCCGTGACGCGACGCAGGAAACTCGCGGCGTAGCCGCCGTCGCAGACGCGGTGATCGAACACGAGCGAGAGCTGCACGATCCGGCGCGCGACGATCGCGCCCTCGACGACCCAGGGGCGTTCGATGATGCGGCCGATGCCGAGGATCGCGACGTCCGGGTGGTTGATGATCGCCGCCGAGCCGTCGACGCCGAGCCCGCCGTAGTTGTTCAGGGTGAACGTCGATCCACGCAATCGCTCCGGCGGCAGCGTTCCCGCGCGTGCCGTGCCGGCGAGTTCGCGCAGCGCCGAGTCAAGCTGGTCGACGCTGAGCGAATCGGCGTGGGGGATCACCGGGACCAGCAGGCCGCGCTCGGTGTCGGCGGCGACGCCGAGGTTGACGCCGTCGAAGGAGATGAGTTCCTCGCCATCGTCACTGAGTCGCGCCGCGAGCACCGGATGATCCTCGAGGGCGAGCAGGACGAACCGGGCGAGCAGCGCGGTCACGGACGCCGCCTTCCCGCCCTCCGGTGCCATCCGCGTCCGAAGCTCCCACAGTTCCGTCGCGTCGACATCGACCCAGACGGTGGCCTCGGGGATCTCGGCACGACTACGGCTGAGCCTCGCCGAGACGGCCCGTCGCAGCGGCGACAGCCGTTCTCGACTGCGGACGGTGAGTCCGTCGAGTGCTTCGGCGGAGTCGACCGAGTCGGCGGTGTCGGTCGAGCTCGCGGCATGGCGATGGCGAGCGGCGGCGCCGTCGACGGCGTTGTCGACCGCTGCCCTGAGCACGTCGGATCGGGTGATCGCGCCGTCCGTCCCGGTCGGAGCGATCGTGTGCACGTCGAGGCCGAGATCGCGGGCGAGCCGTCGAACGAGCGGCGAGCGGACGGCGACCGGGCGGTGGAAGACTGATGCCGGTGCGACGGCCGGTTCCGGGGCGGAGGCGGCGGGTTCCGAGGTGGCGACGACGGTCGGAGCCGTCGCTGTCAGGGGCGGTGCGAGCGACACCGCAGCGGATGCCGCAGGGCGGCGGCGGCCGGTCGTCGATCGTTCCTTCGTTCCGTAGCCGATCAGGACGTTCCCTGAGCCGGCACGCTCCTCCTCGCGGTATGCCTCGTGCTCGACGTCATGCGAAGCCGGAGCATCCACGGCCCCTGGATCGGGCGATGCGGCATCCGACACTTCGAGCACCGGCGCGCCGACGTCGATCGTGTCGCCCGCCATGCCGTGCAGCGCCGTGATGACGCCGGCGAACGGCGACGGGAGCTCCACGATGCTCTTGGCTGTCTCGACCTCGGCGATCGGCTGATCCGTCGTGATGGTGTCTCCGACCGCGACGAGCCACTGCACGAGTCCGGCCTCGGTCAGCCCCTCGCCGAGGTCGGGCAGGCGGAAGATCCGCGCGGCCGTGCGCGTCAGGTCGGCGCTCATGCGTCGTCGCCCCAGTGCAGCGTGTCGATCGCGTCGAGTACCCGGTCGACATCAGGCAGATACCAGTGCTCGAGCTTCGGCGGCGCATAGGGCACGTCGAAGCCGGTCACCCGGCGCACGGGCGCCGCGAGGAACTCGAAGCAGCGCTCGAACACCCGCGCCTGGATCTCGGAGGCGACGGATGCGTAGCCGGGCGCCTCGGCGATCACCACGGCCCGTCCGGTCGAGCGCACCGCCGCGGTCACCGTCGCATCGTCGAAGGGCGACAGCGAGCGCACATCGACGACCTGCACGCTGCGTCCCTCGGCGGCCGCGGCGTCGGCGACCTCGAGCGCGAGCGGCATCGAGGCGCCGTAGGCGAGCAGGGTGACGTCCGTGCCGTCTCGAGCGATGCGGGCGGTGCCGATCTCGGCCGGGACCGAGGTGTCGACCTCGCCCTTGGCCCAGTACAGCTTCTTCGGCTCGAGGAAGATCACGGGATCGGACGACGCGATCGCCGCGCGCAGCAGCGAGTATGCGTCCTGCGGGGTCGACGGGCTGATCACGGTGAGTCCAGGGGTGTGGGCGTAGTAGGCCTCGGATGAATCGCAGTGATGCTCGACGCCGCCGATGCCACCGCCGAACGGGATGCGGATCACCAACGGCATCCGCACCCTGCCGCGCGTGCGGTTGCCGAGCTTGGCCACGTGGCTCACGATCTGCTCGAACGCGGGCAGTGCGAAGGCGTCGAACTGCAGCTCGACGACCGGGCGCATCCCGTTCATGGCCATGCCGACCGCGGTGCCGACGATGCCGGCCTCCGCGAGCGGGGTGTCGAAGCAGCGGTCCTCGCCGAAGCGCGCCGTCAGGCCGTCGGTGATCCGAAAGACGCCGCCGAGCGCCCCGACATCCTCGCCGAACACCACGACGTCTGGATCCGCCTCGATCGCGTCCGCGAGAGCGAGGTTCAGCGCAGCGGCCATGCTCATCGTCGCGACCTCGCGGCGCGCGGCTGACGCCTCGCGGGTCGCTGTGTCGTGCACCTCGGCTGTGTCGTGCAGGTCGGCGTCGTGCAGGTCGGCGTCGTGGGTGAGGGTCATGCGGCACCTCCGGTGCGTGCGGCGATGGGTTCCGACCGCTCGATCTCTCCTCGGAGCAGCGCCCACTGCTCGTCGAGCTGCGAGGACCGCGTCGCGGTGACGAACCGGAACAGGTCTTCGGGGTCGAGCTCGGTGTCGGTGTTCAGCGCATCGCGCATCGCCGCCGCGATCTGCTCGGCGCCCTCTGCGAAGCGTTCCTCGGTCTCGCTGTCGAGCACGCCGGCGTCGGTCAGGTGCGCGCGCAGCCGAAGCAACGGATCGCGGGCCGCCCAGGCCTGCACCTCGGCGCGTTCGCGGTAGCGGGTGTCGTCGTCGGCGTTCGTGTGCGCCTGCATCCGGTAGGTGCGCGCCTCGACGAGACTGGGCCCGCCGCCTGACCGTGCACGCTCGACGGCCTCGCCGAGCACTGCCAGCACGGCTGCGACGTCGTTGCCGTCGACGCGCTGCCCTGGCATCCCGTAGCCGATCGCCTTATGCGCGAGTGATGGGGCGGCGGTCTGGCGCGACAGCGGCACCGAGATCGCGAACTCGTTGTTCTGCACGAAGAACACCACAGGCACGTGGAACACCGCCGCGAAGTTCAGCGCCTCGTGGAAGTCGCCCTCGCTCGTCGCCCCGTCGCCGCAGAGCGCCAGCACCACGGTGTCCTCGCCGCGATGCTTCGCGGCCTGTGCGAAGCCGACCGCGTGCAGCAGCTGGGTGGCGAGCGGCGTGGCCTGCGGTGCTACCCGGTGCTCGTGCACGTCGTAGCCCGAGTGCCAGTCGCCCTTGAGCAGCACGAGCGCGTCGGCCGGGTCGACACCTCGCGCGATCACGGCGACCGAGTCGCGGTAGGTCGGGAAGAGCCAGTCCGTCTCGGCGATCGCCAGGGACGCGGCGATCTGACACGCCTCCTGGCCGTGCGAGGAGGGGTACACCGCGAGGCGACCCTGGCGCACGAGCGCGCCGGCCTGATCGTTGATGCGTCGACCCTCGACGAGGCCGCGGTACGCGCGCAGCAGCGTGTCCGTGTCGGGCAGTGCGAATCGCTCGTCCGGGATGACCGTGCCGTCCTCGTCGATCAGACGCACCGCGGTGTCTCGCGGGAGCATGTCCGTGTGCAGCATCCGTCCGCCCTCCTTGCCGAACTCGATGTGGAGATCATCCCTCGATTCCGGCAGTCGTCCAACGGATACCGCAGAATGCTGAACGATCAGTCAGGAATTGCCTCGAAGGCGACCGAAGTGTCAGAATTCGACCACCCGAAGACGGGTGCGACGAAGGGGTTGCCATGACCACGCTCGACGAGATCGACCATGCGATCCTGGGGGAGCTGCGCCGTGACGCCCGGTCCTCGATGACGGCGATCGCCGAGGCCGTGCACGTCTCGCGCGCCGGTGCGCACGCCCGCATCAGACGACTGACGGATGCCGGTGTGATCACGGGCTACAGCGTGCGCACCGACCCGGTGCTCCTCGGCCATCACGCGAGCGCATATGTGACGCTCGCGATCGAGCAGGCGACCTGGCAGGACGTGAGTGCGCGGCTGCGGGCGATCCCCGAGATCGAGCACATGGCGTTGGTCGGCGGGGACTACGACGTGATCCTCCTGGTACGTGCGAACGATGCGCGGGATCTGCGACGCATCGTGCTGGAGGACATCCAGGCGATCCCGTCGATCCGCTCGACGCGTACGATTCTGATCTTCGAGGACTTCACGTTGGAATGAGGAATCCGTCCGCTCTCACTCGAATCCGGGCACGCCCCACCTTCCACCGCAGCCGCCGCCAGCCCGAGCAGCTCGCGATCTGAATCGGGGTGAAGGCCGGGTCGTCGGTGTTCCGGGAGGTGGACGTGTCGCCGGTCCCTGTTCCGGTCGCAGTTGCGGTTGCCGGGCCCTGTTCCGGTCGCAGTTGCTGCCGCCGTCCCCTGTTCCGGTCGCAGTTGCTGCCGCTTGAAGCGCCGCCCGGCGGCGCGAACTGCGACCGGAACCGCGCGCCCGACGATCAGTCGATCGTGAGCGTGAAGCCGTCGGAGCCGGGAACGACCGTGACCTGCGTCAGGTCTTCGACGCGGTAGGTGGGGGAGTGCGCTGCGGCGTGCTGCCCGACGCCGAGCACCCGCATGCCGGCGGCGAGGCCGGCCTGGATGCCGGCGCCCGAGTCCTCGAACACGATGCAGTCCGCCGGGTCGACGCCGAGCAGCGTCGCGCCGAGCAGGAACCCCTCGGGGTCAGGCTTCGACGCCGACACGTTCTCTGCGGTGACGGTGATGGCGGGGACCGTGAGTCCGGCCGCCTGCATCCGCGCCGTCATCAGCGCGACGTTCGCCGAGGTGACGATCGCGTGGGGGAAGGGGAGCAGCGCCTCGAGCACCGCGCCGGCACCCGGGATCGTCACGACTCCGTCGACGTCGCTCGCCTCGTTCGCCAGCATCAGGTCGTTCTCGTGCAGGTTGATCGCATGGTCGCGCTCGGGCAGCATGATCGCCATGCTCTGGTGACCCTGGCGCCCGTGGACCACACTGAGCACGGTCGCCGGGTCGATCCCGTGCGGCTCGGCCCAGGCGAGCCAGAGCCGTTCCACGACAGCGGTCGAGTCGACGAGGGTGCCGTCCATGTCGAGGAGGACGGCGCGGGCGTGGATGGTCTGGCTCACCCCTTCAGGCTAGCTGGCGTCCCCGTGCACCTCGTGCCGAGCGGCCCCCTTGTGCGCGACCCTGCCCGTTGCGAACGCGCACAAGGGGCCGGGTCGGCGATAAAGGGGCCGCTCGGCAGAGGGTGCGAGGGGGAGCGGAGGGGGGAGTGGACCGGCGGGGTCACAACCACAGTTCGGGGGGACTCATGGACAGCACGCGGAAGCGCGTCGGCAGCAGCCTGCTCATCGGAGCGGGCGTCCTGCTCGTCGCCGCATTCCTCGGATGGCTCGTGCTGCGGAACCATGAGGCACTGGAATCAGCGCTCGGGATGACCAGTCTGCTCGGTTGGGTGACGCACGGGCTTGCGCTCCTCATCCTGCTCGGCGGCGTCTCGCTGCTCGCAAGAGGACTCTCCAGAGGCAGCAACAAAGGATCCGACGTCGTCGACTGAGCACGGGAGGCACGGACGCGGATGCCGTCAGCCGCCCGGGTACGCCAGATGCGCGTTATCCGCGGAGCGCCTGGGCCGCGTCAGCCGTGCGCTGCAGCGCGTGCACGGTGTGCGCGTGGCGACGCTGGGCGACCCCCACGAAGATGCAGTCGACGAGCGCGAGCTGGGCGATGCGGCTGACCATGGCGCCGGCGCGGAACCGTGATTCCCTGGCGTGGGTGAACAGCGCGTGGTCCGCGGTCTCGGCGATGGGGGAGTCGGCGGCGCTCGTCACGCCGATCGTGGCGCTCCCCGCGGCCCTGGCAGTCTGCAGGAAGCGCACGGTCTCGGCCGTGGTGCCGGAGTTCGAGAACCCGATCGCGACGGCCTTCGGTGCGCTGAGTGCGGCGGCGGCGCTCGCCTCGTGTGCGTCGGAGAGCACGATCGCGGTGCGTCCGATGCGGAGGAGCTTGTGGCCGAGGTCGTCGGCGACGAGGCGGCTCGCGCCGACGCCGAAGAGCAGGATGCGGTGCGCCTGGTCGATCGCCTCGACAGCGTCGGCGAGCACGTCGTAGTCGAGGTTGCCGACCGTCTCCTCGATCGCCAGCAACTCGAGTGCCGCGATCTTTCCCGCGGCATCGCGCAGTGTGTCTCCGACGGCGATCTCGGAGCCGAATCCGGTCGGAGCGCTGAACTGGACGGACTCGCGGCCGAGCTCTGCGGCCAGCGACATGCGGAGCGCGGCATAGCCGCGCAGGCCGATCACGCGGCAGAACCGCACGACCGAGGCGACGGAGGTCTCGCAGAGGGCGGCGAGCTCCGAGATCGTGCTCTCCACGGCAGTGGTCGGGTTGTCAGTGATCACGCGGGCGATGCGGGCGAGCGACGGCGGGAGCGTCTCGGCAGCCGTCGCGATCGTCGTCTGGATGCTCATGACTCTCCTTGCTCCGCGCGGCGCACCGGGTGGACCGACGCGTGTGAACAATTGTTTCACGGGTCGCTATGAATGCGTAGACTATTTTCATGCCGTCCCCCGTTCGCGCCGTCGCCGTCGACCTCGGCAAGTCGCGATGCCGCGTGGCCGCCTCCGACTTCGCGAGCGACGGTGTGGGTGCCCCCGGCCTCGCTGCGCGGGACGGCGTCGCAGCCGCGCTGGCCTCGATCCTGCCGCTGCTGCCGGGCGACGATGCGCCGATCGAACTCCTCGGTGTCGGTGCGGCCGGCGCCTGGGCGGCACCTGATGCGGCACGGCAGCTTGCCGAGGCCCTTGCCGCCGAGACCGGAGCGCGGGTCGCAGTGGCATCCGATGTCGTGACCGCGCATGCGGGTGCGCTCGGCGGCGGTGCAGGTGTGCTGCTGATCGCCGGAACCGGAGCCGCAGCCCTCGGCGTCGACGCAGACGGCGTGCGACTCGTCGATGGCTGGGGGCCGGAGCTCGGCGACTTCGGCGGCGGATCCTGGCTCGGCCGGGAGTCGTTGCGCGCGGTGTTGCGCCGGTCCGTCGATCTGTCGCCGGACACGACGCTCACGGCCGCGATCGGAGAGCGTATCGGCGCAGCATCCGACATCGCCGCATGGCTCGCCCGACCGGAGCCTCTCGCTCGCAGACTCGCGGCGCTCGCACCCCTCGTGCTCGACGCCGCAGCGGCCGGCGACCGGATCGCGCTCGAGATCGCGGCCGAGGCCGTCCGCCTGCTCACGGCGTCTGCGGTCGCCGCTTCCTCGCGCAGCCTCGATGTCGCGGTCCACGGCGGGCTCACCGATCACGACTGGTTCCGCGCAGCCCTCGTCTCCTCGCTGCAGTCCGCAGGACGCTCCGACATCCCGGCGGCGGGCACTGCGCTCGACGGCGCACTGCTGCTCGCCGGCCGCTCCGATCTTCCCCATGAAAGGTTCGTGCACCGTGCCGAATGACACCCGACTGAACGATCTGCTCTCCGTGCTCGCGAGCCTCGACACCGAGGCGTCGGCCACCGAGCGCGGCGACCTCGACCTGCTCGACACCGCCGAGCTCGTGCGCCGGATGAACGCCGAGGACGCCAGGGTGCCGGTCGCGGTCGCCGAGCGCGCCGCCGAGATCGCCGCAGCGGTCGACGGCATCACCGAGCGCTTCCGCCGCGGCGGTCGCCTCATCTACATCGGCGCAGGCACGGCCGGCCGGATCGGCGTGCTCGATGCGAGCGAGTGCCCGCCCACGTTCGGCACCGATCCGTCGATGGTCGTCGGTCTGATCGCGGGCGGCGAGACCGCCATCCGCTCCGCCGTCGAGAACGCAGAGGACGATGACCGGGCCGCGGAGGCCGAGCTCCGCGAGCTCGCCCTCACCGCCGATGACACGGTCGTCGGCATCTCGGCGTCCGGCCGCACGCCCTACGTGATCGGCGGCCTCGAGTACGCTCGCGGCATCGGTGCGCTCACGGTCGCGATCGCCTCGAACCCGGCATCGGCGATCGGCGCGGCCGCCGAGATCGCGATCGAGATCGTGACGGGCCCCGAGTTCATCTCCGGCTCCACCAGGCTGAAGTCCGGCACCGCCCAGAAGCTCGTCGTGAACATGCTCACGACGCTCGCGATGATCAAGCTCGGCAAGACGTACCGCGGCGTGATGGTCGACCTGCTGGCCACGAACGAGAAGCTGCACGCCCGCTCGATCCGCACGGTGTCGCAGCTGGCCGGCGTCGGTGTCGACGAGGCCGCAGCCGCGCTCGAGGGAGCTTCGGGTTCCGTGAAGCTCGCGCTGCTCACGGTCGCGACCGGCGCGACACCGGATGCCGCGGCATCCGCACTCGCCGACGCCGACGGCATCCTGCGCGACGCGATCGCCGCCCTGTCCTGACGCCGGTCAGCGCCCGCAGATGCAGGCATCGCCTCCGCCGCAGCATCCGATCCATGGGTGCACCCGCGGCGATGGCGCTGTGCGCGTGGGGTGATCGCGATGTGGGCGGCGCACTGAGGTCCGGCTCCGGTACCGTGGCCGGATGCCCCTCGCTCTGATCACCGGTGCCGCGCGCGCGAACAGCATCGCATCCGGCATCGTCCCCCGCCTCCGCTCGGCCGGCTGGACCGTCGTCACCAGCGACCTCCACGACGCCGACCATCCAGCCGACCTCTCGTCGCACGACGGGCCGGAGCAGCTGATCGCCGAGGTCACGCGCCAGCACGGCCCGATCTCGGCGCTGATCCTGAGTCACGCGCACGACGTCGAATCCGGCATCCTCGACACGACCGCCGAGAGCTTCGACCTGCACGTCGCCGTGAACGCCAGGGCGAGCCTGCTGCTGATCGCCGCCTTCGCGCGCCAGATCGGTGAGGGCGGGGGCGTGATCCTCGCGCTCACGAGCGATCATGTGACCGGCAACCTCCCGTACGGCGCCTCCAAGGGCGCGCTCGATCGGCTCGTCATCTCGGCGGCGCGCGAGCTCGGGCCCAAGGGCATCTCCGCGAACGTGCTGAACCCCGGCCCGATCGACACCGGCTGGATGGACGACGAGACGCGCACCGGGCTCGGCGCGAGGACCCCGCTCGGACGCCTTGGTCGCCCTGCCGACGTCGCGGCCGTGGTCGAGTTCCTCGTCTCGGACGAGGGTCGCTGGATCTCGGGTCAGCTGCTCAAGAGCGACGGGGCGTTCTCGGCGCGGTTCTGAGCACGGTCGCGGCCGACCCTGCGCCCATGGATCGGCGCGTCAGTGGCCGAACTCGATGAGGGCGACGCCGACCGCGATGAGCGCGACACCGATGCCCATCAGCAGGGAGAAATGGTCTTTGAAGATCACCCGGCCCAGCACGGCGGTGACGGCGACGCCGGCCGCGGCCCAGATGCCGTAGGCGACGCCGACCGGCATCCCCATCGCGAGGATCGTGCCGAGCAGGACGAAGGCGGCGAGATAGCCGACGACGATCACCGGGATCCAGCGTCGACGACGCAGCCCCTCTGATGCGCGGAGACTGAGCGTCGCGGTGACCTCGCTCGCGATCGCCAGCGCGAGCAGCAGCCAGGTCATGAGGCGACCTCGGCGGCTGCGGGCGTCTGGCGAGCGTGCGAGCCCAGCTCGACCAGCAGCACGCCGACCACGATGACCCCGACGCCGACGATCTGCACCGGTCCGAGCAGCTCGCCGAACAGTACGGTGCCGAGCACGGCTGTCAGCACGACGCCGATGGCCGACCAGATGCCGTAGGCGACGCCCACCGGCATCCCCCGATCCAGCACGATCGAGAGCAGCCACAGTGACGACGTGTACCCGATCGCGACCGGGATGAGCCAGAGCGGATGCGTGAAGCCCTCCGCCGCGCGCAACGACAGCGTCGCCATCACCTCGAGGGCGATCGCGAGCAGCAGGGGAGGCCAGGCCGAGCGGCGGGGCGAAGCGGGCATTCGGGTGCCTTTCGAGAGTGTCCGAGTGGGAGAACGTCACGGATGCTCGCACGATTCCCTGTCGAGATGGTGAACTGGCTCAGGCCACGTAGGCTGGAAGCATCCCCCGAAGCTCACCCGGCAATCTCGCGCGCCGGCGACACCTCGGCGCGCTCACACATGCAAGGACGCAGATGAACGTGACCCCCGCACCCCACGGCGACTGGACCGCGAACGAAGAGCTGGCGGAGCGGATGATCCCGCTCATCGGCTCGCTCAAGCGCGAGCACGACGTCGTCACGTCCTTGCACGGCCACCGCCTGCTCGGGCTCTCGGCCACCGGCCTCGTCGAGGTGCATGATCGCGTCGCCCAGCTCGGCCACGAGCAGCTCCCGCTCGACGACACCCTCGCCGTGCTCGAAGCGATCCACGCGCTCGCGCCCGGCGCCTCCTCGCTCGATGTCGCCAGGCTCGCTGAGGGGTATGCCGAGAGCGAGCTGCCGCTCGACGCGTATCTCGCACAGGCGCTCGCGCCGGCCATCGGAGCTACGCCGGCCGCGCCGACCGACGTGGTGCTGTACGGCTTCGGCCGGATCGGCCGCCTGCTCGCCCGCATCCTGATCGCGCACACCGGCGGTGGCAGCGGACTGCGCCTTCGGGCCATCGTCGTGCGCCGCGGCTCGGAGAACGACCTCGTCAAGCGCGCATCGCTCCTGCTGCGCGACTCCGTGCACGGCCGGTTCGCCGGCTCGGTCACGGTCGATGAGGACGCAGAGCAGATCATCGCGAACGGCACCCGCATCCAGGTCATCTACTCGGGCGATCCGGCGTCCGTCGACTACACGGCATACGGCATCCACGACGCGATCGTCGTCGACAACACCGGACGCTGGCGCGATGAGGAGGGCCTCAGCCGGCACCTCGAGGCGAAGGGCGTCGCCCGCGTGCTGCTGACCGCCCCTGGCAAGGGGGCGCTGAAGAACATCGTGCACGGCATCAACGACGACACGATCAGCCCCGACGACCGCATCATCACCGCGGCATCCTGCACCACGAACGCGATCACCCCGGTGCTGAAGGCGATCGACGATGCGTACGGCATCGTGCGGGGTCACGTCGAGACCGTGCACTCGTTCACGAACGACCAGAACCTGATCGACAACTTCCACAGCGGCGACCGGCGCGGACGCTCGGCCGTGCTGAACATGGTCATCACCGAGACCGGAGCCGCGAAGGCCGTCGCCAGGGCGCTGCCCGAACTCGAGGGCAGGCTCACCGGGTCGGCGATCCGCGTGCCCACACCCGACGTCTCGCTCGCCGTGCTGCACCTGAGCCTCGAACGCCCAGCGGAGAAGACCGAGCTCAACGACTACCTGCGCCGCGTCTCGCTGCATTCGAAGCTCCGCCAGCAGATCGATTACGTCGAGAGCCCGGAGGTCGTCTCGACGGACTTCGTCGGCTCGCACCGCGCCGGCATCGTCGACGGCCTCGCCACGATCGCGAACGACCACGACATCGTGCTCTACGTCTGGTACGACAACGAGTACGGCTACTCGTGCCAGGTGATCCGCGTGCTCGAGGTCATGGCCGGTTCGCACCCCGTCGTGCTGCCGGCCCGTCGCGAGGTGACGCTGCACGCCTGACCACCCTCGCTGTTGCGCCGAGCGGCCCCTTTCTGCGCGAGCCACCCCTCTTTCGACGTCGATTCGGGGGTGGCTCGCACAGAAAGGGGTGGGTCGGCGGGGGAGGCTCCCGGCATGATGGGGGGCATGAAGAGCGCGACGCTGCTGTCCGAACGGCTCCGGTCGCACCGGCTCACGGCGCCGGCGCGCACGGTGACGGATGCTGCGGCGCACATGCTCGCGGTGCAGAGCCAGGACTTCACCGCCGGTCGGTGGGCGCTCGGCGTCCGCACCCGCGGTGCAGCGACCCTGCGCCAGGTCGACCGCGCGTTCGACCGCGGCGAGCTGGTGCGGGCGTGGACCATGCGCGGCACCCTGCACATCGTTCCGGCGCGCGACCTCGGGTGGATCCTCGAGGTCACCGCGGCCAGGCAGCGTCAGCAGGGCGCCTCGCGACAGCGCGAACTCGGCATCGACGATGACATGATCGCCGCGGCCGTGCGCGCGGTCGTGCCGAGACTCCGCGACGGCGGCCTGACCAGGGCAGAGCTGTTCGAGGTCTTCGCTGGTATCGGCATCGATCCGACCGGGCAGCGCGGCATCCACCTGCTCAACGTGCTCACGCTCGACGGGCTGATCTGCCAGGGGCCGGTGGTCGCGCGCGACGGCATCGCTCGCGAGCAGCGCTTCGTGCTCGTCGACGAGCACATCCGCGATCACGCGCGCCCGGATGACCCGCTCGCCGAGCTCTTCGTCCGATACATCGACGGGCATGGTCCGGCCGGCGTCGCCGACTTCGCGTGGTGGTCGGGCCTCACGCTCGGGCAGTCTCGCGAGGCCAGGGATCGCGCGCTCGGCAGGGTCGGGGAGGTCGGCCGGGTCACCGAGATCGAGGACGGCCTCTTCGTGTCGGCATCCCGCCCGCGGCGGTCGTCGACCTCGGCACCCGTCCTCGCGCTCGGCGCCTTCGACGAGTACTACATCTCCTACGCTGACCGCACGGCGGTCTGCGCCGCGGAGCACCTCGCGGCGGTCGGTCCCGGGAAGAACGGCATGGTGCGCGCCACCCTCGTCGAGCGCGGCCGGGTGATCGGATGCTGGACGCACGCGAGTGCCACGTTCGGCTCCCCGCCGGAACTCTTCGACCAGCCCGAGGATGATGGCGCCGTCCACGCGGCACTCGCGAGGTTCACACACTTTCTCGACGGCTGAGCGCAGCGCGCAGTCTCACTCGAGCGCGCCGTCTCACTCGTCGGCGTGCCGCCCGAGGAAGTTGTACACCTCGTTGTCGTCGACGCCGGGGAAGGCGCCACGGGGGAGCGGCGAGAACATGTGCGTGTGCACGCGTGCGCTCGGCCATGCCCTGCCGCTCCAGCGGTCGCGCAGCTCGGTCGAGGGCCGACGGCAGCACGCCTCATCAGGACACGTCGACACGGCACGGTCGGTGGTCTCGCGTCCGCGCCACCACCGGGCGTCGTCGAACGGCACGCCGACCGTGACCGAGAACTCCCCGTCGCGCGACGAACCCGTCTGCGTCGAGCACCAGAATGTGCCGGACGGGGTGTCGGTGTACTGGTGGTGCTCGGTGGTGCGGTTCTGCTGCGTGAACGCGGCGCGCGCCTGGAACTTGCGGCACACCCGCTGTCCTTCCACCGAACCGGTGACGTCCATCGGCAGGGGAAGATCGTCGTTCTCGTAGACGCGGGTGATGGCGCCGGTCGCGTCGACGCGCAGGAAGTGCAGCGACATCCCGAGGTGCTGGGTCATCAGGTTCGTCATGCGCATGCCCGCAGCCTCGTGCGTCACGCCGAACGCGTCGCGGAAGTCCTCGACCGCGAGGTTGCGGTCCTTCTTCGCCTGCTGCAGGAACGCCACCGCCGCCGTCTCCGGCATCAGGCAGGACGCCGCGAAGTAGTTGATCTCGAGGCGCTGCTGCAGGAAGTCTGCGTAGTCGGTCGGCGGCGTGTGGCCGAGCAGCCGGTGAGCCATGGCCTGCAGCGCCATCGACCGCAGGCCGTGCCCGCCGGGGATCGACGCTGGCGGCAGGTAGATGCGCCCGTTCTCGAGGTCGGTCACGGATCGCGTGGAGTGCGGCAGATCGTTGACGTAGATCAGCTCGAAGCCGAGCTTCTCGGCCATGATGCTCACGGTCCGGTGCGTCAGCGCTCCCTGCACGTGCCCGGCTGCACGCAGATGCTTCTCGGCGAGCTTGTCGATCTCGCCGAGGTAGTTGTCCTGCGCGCGCATGCGCAGCCGCAGCTCGGTGTTGGCTCGACGTGCCTCTTCGGGCGTGGCGATCGCCTCGCGCTCGCGGCGCTGCAGCTCGTGATGCAGACCCAGCAGCGACTCGATGGTCTCGTCGCTCATGCCCTTCGTGACGCGAACGGGGGCCACACCGAGCTGGCGGAACACCGGGCTCTCCTGTGCGCGCTCCAACTCGATCTCGAGGGCGGCGCGGCGGTTCGGCGGCTCACCCGAGATGAGGTCGGTGACCTCGGTCTTCGTCGCGTGTGCGATCGCCTGCAGCAGCGAGAGCTTCGGCTCGCGCTTGCCGTTCTCGATCAGGCTGAGCTGCGAGCCGGCCACCCCCACGAGCGCGCCGAGCTCGTCGAGTGTGAACCCGTTCTCGAGGCGGTGGTGACGGATGCGGTGGCCGAGAGTCGTGAGATGGATGCCGGAGGTCGCCATTCCTTGAGCTTAGCGAAAGAATTGCGTTTCTTACACCAAAATTCGTCCGAAAGTCGTCCAGAAGTCGGAAGAAGATGGACGCAACGCCCCACACATCGAAGGAGCTTGAATCGTGGCCATCGCCGAAGTCTTCGCCCCCCGCACGTCTCCCGTCGCCGCTGCGCGCACGTTCGGCGCAGCCCCGAGCTACGACACCCCCGCGATGGCGGAGCTGGCTGCGTGGGTCGAGGAGATCCGTGCCATCACCCAGCCCGACTCCGTGCACTGGGTCGACGGCTCCCGTGCCGAGAACGACTGGCTGCTGCGGGGCATGGTCGACGAGGGCAAGCTGATCAAGCTGAACCCCGAATGGCGCCCTGGCTCCTACCTCGCCCGTTCGCACCCGAGCGATGTCGCCCGCACCGAGGGCCGCACCTTCATCGCCTCCGAGCGCGAAGAGGACGCAGGTCCCACGAACAACTGGGCCGACCCGGCCGAGATGCACGCCAAGATGGACGAGATCTTCGAGGGCTCCATGCGCGGACGCACCATGTTCGTCGTGCCGTTCTCGATGGGTCCGGTCGGCGGTCCGCTCTCGCACATCGGCGTGCAGGTCACCGACAGCGCGTACGCCGTGGCATCCATCGGCATCATGACCCGTGTCGGCGACGCCGTGACGCGTCAGATCGCCGAGGGAGCCCCCTGGGTCAAGACAGTCCACTCGGTCGGCGCGCCGCTCGCCCCCGGGCAGGCCGATGTCGAATGGCCCTGCAACGACGACAAGTACATCGTGCACTTCCCTGAGACGCTCGAGGTCTACTCCTTCGGCTCCGGCTACGGCGGAAACGCGATCCTCGCCAAGAAGTGCTTCGCGCTGCGCATCGCATCCGTGATCGCCCGCGACGAGGGCTGGCTCGCCGAGCACATGCTGCTCATCCGTGTCATCTCGCCCGAGGGCAAGGCATACCACGTGGCCGCGGCCTTCCCCTCGGCCTGCGGCAAGACGAACCTGGCGATGCTGCGTCCGACGATCCCCGGTTGGAAGGTCGAGACGCTCGGCGATGACATCGCCTGGATCCGCCCGGGTGAGGACGGTCGCATGTGGGCGATCAACCCAGAGGCCGGCTTCTTCGGCGTCGCTCCTGGCACCGGCGAGTCGACGAACGTCACTGCTGTCGAGACGCTGTGGGGCAACACGATCTTCACGAACGTCGCACTCCGCCCCGACGGTGACGTGTGGTGGGAGGGGCTGACCGAGAACGCGCCGGCCAACCTCACCGACTGGGAGGGCAACGCCTGGGCGCCGGACTCCGGTCGCCCCGCTGCGCACCCGAACTCCCGCTTCACGGTGTCGGCGGCGCAGTGCCCGCAGATCGCCGAGGACTGGGAAGAGGCCGTGCCGCTCGACGTCATCCTCTTCGGCGGCCGTCGTGCGAGCAACGTGCCGCTCGTGGTCGAGGCGACCGACTGGACCCACGGCGTCTTCCTCGGCTCGAACATCTCGTCCGAACGCACCGCCGCTGCCGAAGGCACGCTGGGCGAGCTGCGCCGCGATCCCTTCGCGATGCTCCCGTTCTGCGGCTACAACATGGCCGACTACTTCGCGCACTGGCTGGATGTCGGCAGGTCGCTCCGGTTCGACCGGGCACCGCGGATCTTCCAGGTGAACTGGTTCCGCCGCGGTGACGACGGCCGCTTCCTGTGGCCCGGATTCGGCGACAACTCGCGGGTCGTCGACTGGATCATCCGTCGCGTCGCCGGTGAGGTTCCCGCTGTCGACAGCCCGATCGGACGCCTGCCGCGCATCGAGGACCTGAACCTTGACGGACTCGACATCCCCGCCGCCGACCTCGAGGAGCTCTTCTCGGTGAAGGCAGAGGCGTGGAAGACGGAGGCCGATCTGACCGAGGAGTTCTACGACACCTTCGGTGACAGGGTGCCTGCGGCGCTGCGCAGCGAGCTGGCCTCGCTCCGCTACCGGCTGGCGAACAGCTAGCACACAGACCGGTGCCGACTCGGGGGAGTCGGCACCTTCCTCGCGGTCCTGCCGGCCATCGGGCCGGCGCGATCACCCCGACCCGCGAAGGCGGGAAGTCAGAGACGAACCCATGGCTGAGTGGTCTCCGGCATCCCGCCTTCGCGTTGTTCTGTCCTGGGTCGCACGACGGGCTCCGATCGCCCAGTCGGGTCCCTGACCCTGTCGAAGGGTCAGGCGAGCAGCTGGTGCCGTGCGAGGTCCCGGTACAGCGGCGTCGACTCGACGAGCTCGGCGTGCGTGCCCTGACCGACGACCGCGCCGTCCTGCAGCACGATGATCAGATCGCTGTCGACCACGGTCGAGAGGCGGTGCGCGATCACGACGAGCGTGCGATCGGTCGAGACCGCGTCGATCGCCTCGCGCATCCGCTGCTCGTTGACCCCGTCAAGCGATGACGTCGACTCGTCGAGCAGCAGGATGGGTGCATCCGTGAGCAGGGCTCGTGCGATCGCGAGCCGCTGACGCTCGCCACCGGAGAGCATCACGCCGTCCTCGCCGACGGGGGCTTCGAGTCCGAGCGGGCTCCGCTCGAGCACATCCCCGAGGTTCACGGCGCGGAGCACGTCCTCGCACTCGGCATCCGTCGCAGCGGGTGCAGCGAGGCGCAGGTTGTCGGCGAGCGTGCCAGCGAGCGTCGGCGCGTCCTGCTCGACGTAGCCGAACTGCGCGCGCAGCTCAGGGCGAGGGTATGTGCGGGCATCGTGCCCGTACAGACGGATCGAGCCGCCGGTCGGGTCGTAGAAGCGCTCGACGAGCGAGAGGATCGTGCTCTTGCCTGCACCGCTCGGACCGACGAGTGCGACGCGAGCCCCCCTGGGCACCGAGAACGAGACGCCGCGAAGGACCTCGTGGTCCGCGGACGGCGCAGCCTCGGCATCCGTCTGCTCCAGGTGCGCGTCGGCGAGCAGGTTCTGCGCCTCCTTCGCCGCGGCGCGACGAGCGGCGACCACGTTCTCGGGGTAGCGGAAGTGCACATCGCGGAACTCGAGCGCCGGAGCCTGGGGGTCGGGTTCGTCACGGGTGATGCCGGCTGCGATCTCGGCGTCGCGGTCGGTCTCGGTCGGCAGGTCCAGGACCTCCTGGATGCGGCCGAGCGCGCCGAGCGCCTGGTTGACCGAGGTGATCGCGCCGAAGGTCGAGGCGAGCGGCATCACCAGCAGGAACAGGAACATGATGAACGCGATCAGTGAGGCGATCGTGATCGTGCCGGCGGCGACGCGGAAGCCACCCACGCCGAGCACGACGAGCAGCGAGAGCTGCAGTGCGATGCCGGCGATCGGCACGACCAGGGACGAGATCTTCGCGATCCGCACGCCGATGCCGTATGCCTCGCTGGCGAGGCCCGACACCGCGACGATCTCGCGCTCGGCGGCACCTGAGGCGCGGATCGTGCGGATCGAGCCGACGGCACGCTCGACGCCGGATGCCAGCTCGCCGACCTTCTCCTGCTGCTCGGTCGATGCCGTGCGGATGCGTCCGCTCAGTGCGACGACCACGGCGACGGAGACGCCGATCACGATCACGATCAGCAGCAACAGGATCGGGTCGATCACGAGCATCGCGATGAGCGCGCCGAGGAACAGGACGACGTTGCCCACGGCATCCGCGAGTCCCTGGGTGAGCACGGCGTACAGCAACGTCGTGTCGGTGCCGACGCGCGAGACGAGGTCGCCGGTGCGGCGGGCGTCGAACTCGGACGTCGGCAGGTGCAGGATGCGGGCGATGAGCTGCTTGCGGCTGGAGTGCACGACAGCGGTGCCGGTGCGCTGCAGCAGGTAGTGCTGGAAACCGGAGATGATCGACGACACGATCACGAAGCCGACGAGCAGCCAGACGAGGATGCCGATGGTCTGCTCGGACTGCACCGCCTCGATGACCTGTCCCACCAGCAGCGGCTGGACGAGCGAGGTCGCTGCGCCGAAGACGCTGAGCACCGCGACGACGATGAGCGTTCGCTTGTGCTCGAACAGGAAGGGAAGGAGCTGGCGGAACGTGGCGCGCGGGCCGTCCTGCTGCGCGCCGCGTCCGCGGCGGCGGGGTGTCGCCGTGCTGGACATGGGTGACCTCGTTCTGAGAAAAAGGGGGTACTACGACCGTACTTCCTGCTGGGGCGGTCGACGGTCGCTCAGGAGCGGCCGAACCGCCGGTGCGCGGCCTGTTTGCTCACGCCGAGCGCGCTGGCGATCGCCTGCCAGGAGTACCCGCTGTTGCGTGCGCGGCGCACCTGCGTCTCCTCGGCGCGCGCGATCTCGCGGCGGATCGCCGTCAGGCGGTTCAGCTCGGCGAGGGGTTCGCCCTCTGGGTCGGTTGCGATGTCGGTGCGGATGCTCATGCTGTCCTCCTTCGCAGGTCAACGTACATTGACGCACGGAGGATGTCAACATTCATTGACCCGCGTGGGGGCCCTGCGACAGACTGGAGGGATGCTGTCCGCACCGAAACTCCACACCGGAGACCGCGTCGCCGTGCTCTCGCCCGCCTTCGCAGCTCCGGCCGTCGCCCCCGAACTCCACGAGCAGGCGATGTGCCGGCTTCGCGAGCTCACCGGGCTCGTTCCCGTCGAGTACCCGACGACTCGGCTCCTCGATGCGAGCCCCGAGGCCCGCGCGGCTGATGTGAACGCGGCGTTCGCCGATCCGAGCATCCGCGCGATCCTCGCCACGATCGGCGGCGACGACCAGATCCTCGTGGTTCCGCATCTCGACCCTGACCTGGCGGTCGCCGACCCGAAGCCCTTCTTCGGGTACAGCGACAACACGAACATCCTGAACTGGCTGTGGTCGCTCGGCATCAGCGGATACTACGGCGGATCGACGGCCGTGCACCTGGGGCCAGGACCCGGCGTCGACGAGGTGCATCTCCGTTCGCTGCGTGCGGCGCTGCTCGATGGCGGCACGCTCGAGATCACCGAGCCCGGCGAGTCGGAGGACGTGGGTCGACGCTGGGCGGATCCGCGCGCGATGAGCGAGTTCGGCGACCGCATCGCGACCGAGCCGTGGACCTGGTCGGGCCCCGAGCGACGTGTCGAGGGGCGTACCTGGGGCGGATGCCTCGAGGTCATCGACTCCGTCGCCCTCGCCGACCTGTTGCCGCCCGTCGCCGATCTCGCCGGCGGCATCCTGCTGTTGGAGACCAGTGAGGAGCGTCCGCCCGCGAGCTGGGTGGCCCGTTGGCTGCGCGGACTGGGGGAGCGGGGCGTGCTCGCGGCCGTCGCAGGCATCGTGGTGGCCCGCCCTCCGGTGAGCGACTTCGAGTTCCAGCCGTCCGCCGGCGAGGCCCGAGCGCTGCGCGACGCACAGCGGGATGCCGTGCTCGACGTCGTCGGCCGCTACAACCCCGATGCCGTGGTCTGCATCGGCCCGCCCTTCGGGCATACGCGTCCGCAGTGGATCGTGCCCTACGGCGGCAGCATGACCGTCGACGGCGCGACCCGCACGCTGAGCGCGCAGTACTGACGCGGACTCCCAGAACCCTGCCCTAGGGTGACCGGGTGAACGATGCGAGATGGATCCTGTTCGATATCGGCGGCGTGCTCGAACTCGTCGACGACGACGCCTGGCAGGAGCAGTGGTGGCAGCGGTGGTGCGTCCGCACCGGGCTCACCCGGGCTGCGTTCGGCGCGCGCGTGGAGGCTGCGGAGCTGCCTGCGATCGATCTGACGAGCGGCACCGAGAGCGAGTTCTGGGACCGGCTCGCGGCCGCTCTCGATCTCGATGAGTCGGCACGCACCGCGATACGTGCCGACTTCTGGGACGCGTACTGCGGCGCCGGCAACACCGAGCTGATCGAGTACGCACGTTCTCTGCGCGGACGCGCCGGCACCGCCATCCTGTCGAACTCGGTCGACGGCGCCCGCGAGGAGGAAGAGCGCCGCTTCGGATTCTCGGAGATCTTCGACCCGATCTGCTACAGCCACGAGCAGGGCGTGAACAAGCCGGAGCCGCAGGCCTATCTCCGTGCGCTCGCACGGCTCGACGCCGCACCGGAGCGTGTGTTCTTCATCGACGATCATGCCGCCTCCATCGACGGGGCGGCGGCTGTCGGCATCCGCGGCATCCTGCACCGAGACAACGCGGCGACGATCGCCGCGATCGAAGAATTCCTGGCCGACAGCACGCCGTCTGCACGTTCCTGACGCGCAGGACTCCCGACACGTCGGAAGGCACCCGCCTCCGAAGATGCGGGTGCCTTCCGACGTGCAGCGAGGGATGCTACGGCTGCGGCACCGCCGCGACGCCGAGGTCCTCCTGGTAGTCGTTGTCCTTCGTCTCCTTGCTGAACAGGAGCGCCACGAAGGTCAGCACACCCATCGCCGAGAGGTACAGGCCGACCAGCCACGGCGCACCGCCCGCGGCCTCCCACAGCTTCAGCGCGATGAGCGGAGCCACTGCTGCACCGAGGATCGACGACACGTTGTACGCGATCGCCGAGCCCGTGTAGCGCACGTTCGTCGGGAACAGCTCGGGCAGCAGCGCGCCCATCGGGCCGAACGTCGCACCCATGAGCATGAAGCCGAACACCAGGAACGCCTGCGTGAGCGCACCGCTGAACTTCGGGTCGACCGTCGGCAGCAGGAACGCGTTGAAGGTGAGGCCGAACACGATGATCAGGCCGGTCACCCACAGCAGCAGCTTGCGACGGCCGATCTGGTCGGCGATCGGGCCGGACAGCAGCGTGAAGATGCCGAAGAACACGACGCCGATGATCTGCATGAGCACGAAATCGGTGTACCCGAAGCCCAGGCCAGGGTAGAACTGCGCGGCGAACGCCGACGGGTCGAAGTCGGCGCCGGTGGCCTCTGCCGCTGCCTTCGCGGCGGCGGATGCCGTCTCGAGCGATGCCGGCTTGGTGCCGTACGACAGCGTGAAGTTCGTCATCAGGTAGAACAGCACGTAGGTCGCCAGCATGATGAACGTGCCGAGGATGAGCTGCTTCCAGTGATGACGGAAGACCGTCGCGAGGGGCAGCTTGCGGATCGCTCCGGTGGTCTCGGCCTTCTTGAAGGTGTCGGACTCGACGAGCTTGAGACGCACCCACAGGCCGATGATGACCATGACGGCCGAGAACAGGAACGGGATCCGCCAGCCCCAGGACAGGAACGCCTCGGACTTCAGCGCCGGGTTGTCGGCGTGCGGCAGCAGCCAGTTGATGGCGAGGAACAGGAAGTTCGCGATGATGAAGCCGAGCGGTGCGCCGAGCTGCGGGAAGGTGCCGTACCAGGCACGCTTGCCCTTCGGTGCGTTCTCGGTTGCGACGAGGGCAGCGCCGGACCACTCGCCGCCGAGCGCGAAGCCCTGTGCGAGACGCAGGATCAGCAGCAGGAGCGCCGCCCACCAGTTGATCTGCTGATAGGTGGGCAGGATGCCGATGAGGAAGGTCGCGATGCCCATCGTGAGCAGCGAGGCCACGAGCGTCGCCTTGCGGCCGTACTTGTCGCCGAAATGTCCGAAGATCACGGCACCGATCGGGCGGGCGACCATGGCGGCGCCGAAGACCGCGAACGAGGCGAGCAGCGACGTCGTGTCATCGCCCGTCGGGAAGAACAGCACCGGGAACACGAGGACTGCTGCCGTCGCATACGCGTAGAAGTCGTAGAACTCGATCGTGGTGCCGACGAGGCTTGCGGTGATGACGCGGGATCGCGGGTTCGCGGGCGCGGTGGTCGTACTCATACAGCTCCTTCAGTCGGTGCCGGACTGCCGGACACTCGGGCGAGTTTACGCCTTCCTGAGTGTTGGCTGGACGTGTGCGTCGCCGGTGTCTGCTCCGGAGGTGCCCGGTGCGTAGAGTCGGATGACGACCGAGCCGGGAGGGACACGATGCCGACACGACTGCTGCTGCTCGCGGACACGCACGTGCCGAAGCGGGCGAGGGCGCTGCCGGATGCGGTGCTGCACGCGATCGACGAGGCAGACGCGGTGGTGCACGCGGGGGACTGGGTGGACGTCGCCACGCTCGACCTGCTCGAGTCACGTGCTCGGATCCTGCACGGCGTGCACGGCAACAACGACGGCGCGGACCTGCGAGCCCGGCTGCCCGAGGTCGCGCGATTCACGATCGACGACGTGCGCGTCGCGGTCGTGCACGAGACCGGCCACGCGGCGAAGCGCGAGGACCGCATGGACGCGCAGTTCCCAGAGACCGACCTGCTGATCTTCGGACACTCGCACATCCCCTGGGATACGGTGTCGGCGGCGGGTATGCGGCTCCTGAACGCGGGGTCGCCGACGGATCGTCGCCGTCAGCCGGTCTGCACCATGCTGTGGGTCACGATCGACGGCCGCAGGATCGACGCCACGCTGGTGCCGATCTCATGATGACGCGCTGAGGCCAGCGGCGCGGCGGTCACTCCTCGGTGTCGCCGAGCAGCAGTCCGTCCACGAAGTCGGCGCGGGGCGAGAGCAGGTCCTCCAGCTCGAGCACGACCAGGCGGTTCGCCCCTGCGTTCGTCGCGGGGGCGGGCACGAAGAGCGTGCGCTGCGGACCGTTGCGCCAATACCGGCCCAGGAAGAAGCCGTTCACGAACGCGTAGCCCTTGCTCCACGACGCGGTGTCGAGGAAGAGATCGGCTGCTGCCTCGAGCGTGAAGTCGGCGACCCAGGCGGTCGGCACGGGTCCCGGCTCGGCGGCGTGCGTGCGAACGGCGACATCGAGCGCGATCTCGGCGACGTCCAGCGCTGTCGACACCCATCCCGTGAGCGGCGAGCCGTCGAGCGTCGGCGAGCCGATCAGCCCCTTCTCCTCACCGAGGCGGTGGTCGTAGTTCACGCGTCCCTGCTCCTCGACCAGGATGCTCAGGGTGCGCCCCGCGGGAATGCGCAGCGTGCGGTCGTGGCGGGTTCGCGAGAGCGTGCCGATGGACTGTCCGTCGACGCGCACCCACGCGAGGTCGCGCACCTCGTCGAGCTCCAACAGGCCAGGACCGGACACCGCGGGGAGCTCGACGTCGTAGCGCACGAGCGAGCTGAGGTGTCCGAGGGCGTCGAAGGTCTGCGGTGCCGCGGTCGGAGCAGCGGTTGCCTCGGCATCCGTCCATGCGCCGACCGCTGTCAGCGGCACGCTCATGACCGGAGCCTCGGCGGCGCGCGACGGCAGCTCGGCAGGCACCGGCGCATACTTCGCGATGACATCGCGGAAGGCGAAGAACTTGTCGGTCGGGTTGCCCGCCTCGTCGAGCGGGGCGTCGTAGTCGTAGGAGGTCACGATCGGCAGGTAGCGACCCTTGTGGTTCGCACCGTTCGTGAGCCCGAAGTTCGTGCCGCCATGGAACATGTAGATGTTCACGGAGGCTCCGGCGGCGAGCAGCGCATCGAGATCGGATGCTGCCGCAGCCACATCGGTCGTGTGGTGCACGCCGCCCCACCAATCGAACCACCCATCCCAGAACTCCGAGCACATCAGGGGGCCGGTCGGCTGGTGCGCCCGAAGCGTGGCGAGGCGTTCGGTGGCGCGAGAGCCGAAGGACCCGGTCTTGTGCAGCTCGGGGAGGCTGCCGTCGGCCAGCATCCGATCCTGTGGTTGATCGACCGTGGTGAGCGGCACGGTGATCCCTGCCTCCTTCGTGAGCGCGACCAGCGCCTCGAGATAGGCCGCGTCGGAGCCGTAGGCGCCGTACTCGTTCTCGATCTGCACCAGCACCACCGGGCCGCCTCGGTCGATCTGCCGCGGCGCGACGATCTCGTAGACACGCTGCAGGTAGGCGCTGACATCGGCCAGGAAGTCAGGGTCGGACGAGCGGAGCGCCCGGTCGCCGGCGGTGAGCCAGTTCGGCAGTCCGCCGTTGTGCCACTCGGCGCAGATGTACGGGCCAGGACGCACGATCGCGTCCATGCCCTCCGCGTGCACGAGATCGAGGAACCGGCCGAGGTCGTTCCATCCGGTCGCGTCCCATTCGCCGCGGCGCGGCTCGTGCGCGTTCCACGCGACGTAGGTCTCGATCGTGTTCAGCCCCATCAGGCGAGCCTTGCGGATGCGGTCCTGCCACTGGTCGGGGTGCACCCGGAAGTAGTGCAGGGCACCGGCGATCACCTGGTGCGGTCGGCCGCCGCGGAGGAAGTCGGTGTCGCCGATGGAGAAGGAGGAGGTCACGTCTGTCTGGTGCTTTCGATCGGGAGTGGCCGGGTCGGGCCCTCGATCAGGGTCCGACCCGGCCACCGTGTTACTTGTTGACGGCGAAGCCCTGGTCGTTGCCGTACTCCACCAGCGCGTCCTGCCACGTGCTGAGACCCTCGTTCAGGTCCGTGCCGTTCTGGTACGACTGGCCGACGGTGTCGCCGAAGATGCTGTTGCCGTACACCTGGTACGGCAGGTAGTTCCAGCCCTCGACCACGTCGTCCGCAGCGGCCGCGAGGACCTCGTTGATCTTCTGACCGCCGAAGTACTCGGGGGCGTCGGCGAGGAACTCGTCGCTCGAGAGCTCCGCCGTGGTCGACGGGAATCCGCCGCTCTCCATGAACAGGGAGATGCTGTCCTCGGAGTTGTTCAGCCACCACAGGAAGCCGGCCGCGAGCGCGGGGTTCTCGCTCTGCTTCGTGACGGCCTGGCCGCCGCCGCCGTTCTCGGCGCTCGCGGGCGTGCCGTCGTAGGTCGGCATCGGCGCGACGCGCCAGTCGCCGGCACCGTCGGGGGCGCCGGAGATCAGGTTGCCGGGCATCCAGGCGCCGATCACGAGCGTCGCGATGCTGCCGTCGCCGAGCGCACGGAACCACTCGTCGCTCCAGCTGCTGGTCGGGGCGATGAGGTCTTCCTCGACGAGGCGGTTCCAGTTCTCGGTCCACTTCTTCGAGCCCTCGTCCTGGAGGTCGATCGTGACGTCCGTGCCGTCCGTCGCGAAGGGCTTCCCGCCCGCCTGCCAGATCATCGAGGTCGCGAAGCCGGCGTCGCCGGTGTCGTTCGTGATGTACGCGTCCGGGTTGGCGGCGTGGATCGCCTTGGCCGCCTCGTAGTACTCGTCCCACGTCGTCGGCACGGCGATGCCGGCGGCGTCGAAGACGGCCTTGTTGTAGAACAGCGCCATGGGGCCAGAGTCCTGGGGGAGGCCGTAGATCGCGTCGCCCTCGGTGACGGAGTTCCAGGTCGAGGCGGTGTAGTCGTCCTCGAAGTCCGCGAAGCCGTACTGCGAGAGGTCGGTGAAGGCGTCAGTGAGCGAGAACTGCGGGAAGGCGTAGTACTCGATCTGCACGACGTCGGGTGCGCCGGAGCCGGCCTTGATCGCGTTCTGCAGCTTGGTGTACTCGTCGTTGTTGGTGCCGGCGTTGACGACGTTGACCTTGACGTTCGGGTACTCCTTCATGAACGCCGCGGCCTGGTCCTCGGCGGAGGGGGTCCAGGACCAGTACGTGATCTCGCCGCCCTTCTCGAGTGCGGCCTCGACCGAGTCGAAGGAGCCGTCGCCGGCGGCTGCGCCGCTGCCGGTGTCGGAGCCTCCGGTGCTGCAACCGGCCAGCGCGAGCGCGGCGACGGTGCCGACTGCGAGCACCGTCAGGGTGCGGCGCGCAGCGGGGTTGGGAAGGTGCTTCATTGCTGTGTCCTTTCGGGGGTGCGGTCCAGCATCGGACCGCGGGGTGGTGGAGCGGTGGCGCCTACTGCTTGACGCTTCCCGCGGTGAGACCTGACTGCCAGAACCGCTGCAGCAGCAGGAAGGCGATGACGATCGGGATGATGGTGAGGAGCGAGCCCATGATCACGAGGTTGTAGATCGGCTGGGATCCGGCACCGATGGCCTGCGAGCTCCACTGGTTCAGACCCACGGTGAGCGGGTACCAGGCGGGGTCGGACAGCATGATCAGCGGCAGGAAGTAGTTGTTCCAGGTGGCCACCACCGTGAACAGGGCGACCGTCACGATGCCCGGCGCGAGCAGGCGCATCGAGATCGTGAAGAAGGTGCGGAACTCTCCGGCGCCGTCGATGCGCGCGGCTTCGAGCAGTTCGGTCGGCACCGACTCGGTGGCGAACACCCAGATCAGGTACAGACCGAACGGGCTGATCAGCGAGGGGATGATCACCGCCCACGGGGTGTTGGTGAGTCCGAGCTCGCTGAAGAGCAGGAACGTCGGGACCGCCAGCGCCGTGCCGGGGACCGCGACGGCGCCGAGCACGATCGCGAACACCGCAGGGCGGCCGGGGAAGCGGTACTTCGCGAGGCCGTAGCCGGCCATGGTCGCGAGCAGTGTCGCGCCACCCGCACCCACGACCACGTACAGCAGCGTGTTTCCGAGCCAGCGGAGGAAGATGCCGTCGCGGTACGAGAAGGTCGCGACCAGGTTGTCGAAGAACGCGAAGTCGTCGGCGAACCAGAGCCCGAACGAGCTGAACAGCCCTGACTGCGTCTTGGTCGAGCTGAACAGCAGCCACACCAGCGGCACCAGCGTGTACAGCGCGTACACGACCATGACGATCAGCAGCGTCTTGGACGACCGCGGGTTCAGGTGGCCGTTGCTCTTGCGTGCAGGACGGACGAGGGGGAGTGCCATCTCAGCGCACCTCCGACTTGGAGCCGCGCAGTTGCACGACGTAGGCGATCACGGCCGTGATGACGCCCATGATGATGGCGATCGTCGCGGCGTAGTTGAACTGCTGCCCTGCGAACGACAGGTTGTAGGCGTACATGTTCGGGGTGAAGTACGTCGTGATCACGTTCGGTGCGAGCGGGCGGAGGATGTTGGGCTCGTTGAAGAGCTGGAAGCTGCCGATGATCGAGAAGATCGTGGCGATCACGAGGGCGCCACGCACCGACGGGATCTTGATCGAGAAGATCGTGCGCCAGACGCCTGCGCCGTCGAGCGACGCGGCCTCGTACATGTCGGTGGGAATCGTCTTGAGCGAGGAGTAGAAGATCAGCATGTTGTAGCCGACGAACTGCCAGGTCACGATGTTGCCGATCGAGACGAGGATCCATTCCTTGGCGAACGGCGTGAAGAAGGAGCTGCCGATCAGGTCGTTGAAGTTCGACGCGAGGCCGAACTGGTCGCCGTAGATGTATCCCCACATCAGCACCGCGACGACCGCAGGAACGGCGTACGGCAGGAAGATCAGGATGCGGAAGAACGATGCTCCGCGCAGCCGGGCGCTGTCGAGTGCGAGCGCCGCGGCCAGCGCCAGGGCGAGCATGATCGGCACCTGCACCACGAGGAACAGGACGACGCGGCCGAATGCCTCCCAGAACTGGGAGTCGCCGAGCGCTCGCACGTAGTTGTCGAACCCGACGAAGGCGGTGCCCCCGATCAGCTTCTCCTGGAAGAAGCTGAGGTACAGCGCATAGGCGAGCGGTGTCAGGAACACCAGGGCGAAGACGACCATGAACGGGCCGACGAAGGCCCATCCCTTCCAGTCGCGCTTCTCGCGGCGGCGGATGCCGGCAGCCGGCGGCGCCGCAATGATTTCAGTCGTCATCGACGAGACCTTCTCCAAGTCGTGGCGCCCACTGCGCCGTGTGTCAACGTCAACATATGCGATGTGTTGCTAGTGTGTCAACGTCAACACATGAATGGATGATTCCTCGTGAGCCTGGAACCTTCGACAGAGCAGTCGCAGCGCCGCAGAGAGCCCTCGATGGAGGATGTGGCGCGCGAAGCCGGTGTCTCCGGTCAGACCGTGTCACGCGTCGTGAACGCCCGCGGCTATGTCGGTGCTGCCACCAGGGAGCGCGTCGAGCTGGCGATGCAGCACCTCGGCTACCGCCCGAACAGCGCAGCCAGGGCGCTGCGATCAGGACGGTTCCGCACCATCGGCGTCGTGATGTTCTCGTTCAGCTCCTACGGCAATCAGCGCACGCTCGACGCGATCGCCGTGCGCGCCTCGCAGCGCGGCTACGCTCTGACGCTCATCCCGGTCGAATCCAGCGCGGTCGAGACCGTGGCCGGCGCGTTCCGCCGCATCGAGGAGCATGCCGTCGACGGCATCATCATCGTCCTCGAGGCGCACCAGCTCGACGAGGCGGATGTGGAGATCCCAGAGGGGATGCCGATCGTTCTGGTCGACTCGAACCGCGGCACCACCCACCCGTTCGTCGACACCGATCAGGCGCAGGGTGCGCGACTCGCCACGGAGCACCTGCTGGGGCTGGGACACGAGACGGTCTGGCACGTGACCGGTCCAGCCGAGTCGTATTCGGCGGAGCGACGCCGTGAGGCATGGCAGGCCACCCTCGAGGCGGCAGGGCGTCCGACGCCTGATGTGATCTTCGGTGACTGGAGTGCCGAGTCCGGCTATCGAGCCGGGCAGCAGCTGCGGGAGCGCCAGGATGTGACAGCCGTGTTCGCGGCGAACGACCAGATGGCGATCGGGATCGTGCGGGCGTTCCGAGAAGCGGGGCTCGACATCCCGGACGACGTCAGCGTCGTCGGCTTCGACGGCCTGCCGGATGCCGCGCAGCTGTGGCCGCCGCTCACGACCGTGCAGCAGCATCCGGAGCGGGTCGGTGCGCTGGCCGTCGACGCGCTGCTCGTCGAACTCGACGGCGGTGAACCCCCGAGGACTCCGCTGGTGAGCACGGAACTCGTGGTGCGGGGCAGCAGCGCCGCGCCCCGAGCCCGGTGATCCCCGCGCGCCCTCGTATACAGGCCAGCCCGCGAGAAGCGCCCGCTGCGTAGAGTCGAAGGCATGGCTGCGACTGTCGAGACCCCGGTCTACCGCGCCCCGATGCGCTCGCGTGACGATGCCGTGCCTGCGTGGGTCGGGCCGGAACGGGCGCTTGAGCTGGGGGTCTGCGGGATCGGGGGCAGGCTGGAGCCGGCCCCCGAGTCATTGGCCGAAGCGCTGGTCACGGCGGACGCGCAGTCCGGCATCCGACTGGCGTGGCGCATCGAGCGGTTCGCGAAGGCGCCGATCGGTGCCTTCGTCTGGACGCGGGACATCGACGGCCTGACGTATCTCGGGCGCATCATCGGACCATGGACCTACGACACCGAGGAGGAAGCCGCCGCCGCCGATCTCGTGCACGTTCGACGCTGCGACTGGCTCGTGGATCCCATCGACGAGGGGTCGGTGCCGGCCGACGTGCAGGCGACGTTCGGTCGCGGCGGACGCAACTGGCAGCGGATCCGCGCTGCGAGCGTCAGCGCGCCGACGCTCGCAGTGTGGGACAGATACCGCGCGGACGAGTGAGGGTCAGCGCCAGATGGCGGCGATCGCGGCGTTCGCGGCGGTCAGGATGCCGACGAGCCAGAACATGATGGGCGGGACGGATGCTCCGCGCTTCTGCCGCGCGGTGCCGATGCCGAGGAGCGCGCCGATGATCAGCAGGAGCACGAGCTTCATGCCGATCTTCACGTAGTTCAGCTCGGAGGAGATCCCCCAGGGAGCTGCGAGCGCGAGGCCGGCGACCGCCGCGATCGTCATGCCGACGCTCATCAGCCGGGTGAACTCCCGCTTGCCGCCGAAGGCCTGGACGGCCCACGCCCCGAAGAGCACGGCGAAGCCGATGAGGTGGACGAAGAGCACGATGTGGCGCAGGGTCTCCATGCCCTCACGCTACGAAGGCCGTCGATGTTCCGCCAGCAAGGGCAGGCTGACCTCAGCGCCGTGACGCGCTCGGTCGACCGCTCAGCCGCGCAGCTCCCGAACGAGGAGCGCGGTGCGCAGCGCGGCATCCGCTGCCTCTGCGCCCTTGTCCTCCTTCGAGCCCTCGAGCCCTGCACGGTCGAGGCCCTGCTGTTCGTCGTCGAGGGTGAGCACGCCGAAACCGACCGGCTTGCCGGCATCGAGCGCGACCCTGGTGAGTCCGTCGGTCGTCGCAGCCGAGACGTACTCGAAGTGCGGCGTTCCTCCGCGGATGATCACGCCGAGTGCGACCACGGCGTCAGCGCCGCCGGCGAACGCCGCCTGCGCCGCGAGTGCCAGCTCGAACGAACCGGGCACCCGGACGAGCCGGTGCGTCGCCTTCGCATCGTTCAGCACGCGCTCTGCGCCGGCGATCAGGCCGGTCGAGATCACGTCATGCCAGGTGCCGGCGATGATGACGACGTCGAGTCCCCGTCCATCGATGTCGCCGGTCGTGGGTGCTCCTGAGCCGCTCATGCGTCGTCCTTTCCGTCCGCGAGAGCCTCTGCGAGCTCCGCGGCACCGATGATGTGACCCATCCGGTCACGCTTCGTCTCCAAGTACTGGTGGTTGTTCGGGCCGACGCCGACGATCAGCGGCACCTGCTCGACGACGTCGAGGCCGAGGGCGCGCAGCTGGTTCACCTTGTCGGTGTTGTTGGTCAGCAGACGCACCTTCGAGACGCCGAGATCGTTCAGGATGCCGGCTGCCGCGGCGTAGTCGCGGGCGTCAGCGGGCAGCCCGAGCGCGAGGTTGGCGTCGACCGTGTCGAGCCCCTCCTCCTGCAGGCTGTACGCGCGCAGCTTGTTGATCAGCCCGATGCCGCGGCCCTCGTGACCGCGCATGTAGATGACGATGCCGCCGTCCTGTTCGATCGCATCCAGAGCGGCATCGAGCTGCGGCCCGCACTCGCACTTGAGCGACCCGAAGGCCTCGCCGGTCAGGCACTCCGAGTGCACCCGCACGAGCGAGGTCTCGGTCGGCTCGCCCGAGACGACGGCGATGTGGTCGGTGCCGGTGACGCGATCCTTGTACGCGAGGAACCGGAATGTGCCGTGCGTGGTCGGTACCGTGGCATCCGCCCGCAGGCTCACCCGGCGACTGCTGTGCGGGCCGGCGGTGCCGTTCCGCGGGTCGACCTCTTCCAGGTGCGCGATCAGCTGCTCGATCGTGATGACCGGTACGCCGTCGCGGGCTCCGAGCTCGATCAGGCTGGGGAGGCGCATCATGCTGCCGTCTTCCGCGACGACCTCGGCGATCGCGCCGACCGGGCGGAGACCGGCAAGCTGCATGAGCTCGACCGCTGCCTCGGTGTGGCCGCTGCGTTCGCGCACGCCGCCGTCGACCGCACGCAGCGGCAGCACGTGTCCTGGCCGGATCAGGCTTCGCGCCGTGGACTCCGGGTTCGCCAGCACATTCAGCGTGTGCGCACGGTCGTGCGCACTGATGCCGGTCGTCACGCCCTCGGCGGCGTCGACGCTGACCGTGTACGCGGTGGAGCGCAGGTCCTCACTTGCTGCGACCATCGGCTGCAGGTTGAGGCTGTCGGCGAGGTCGGTCGGCATCGGCGCGCAGATGAAGCCGGAGGACCAGCGGACCGTCCAGGCGACCCACTCGGGCGTCGCGAGTTCGGCGGAGAGGATGACGTCGCCCTCGTTCTCGCGGTTCTCGTCGTCGGCGACCAGCACCGGCCGGCCGGCGCGCAGCGCGTCGAGCGCTTCGGGGATGGTGGAAAGGCTCACAGCGAGCCTCCTTCCGGTGCAGTGCGATCGTCCGATCTGAAGGCGAGCAGACGCTCGACGTGACGGGCGAGGATATCGGTCTCCAGGTTCACGTGATCGCCGATCGCGCGAGTGCCGAGGGTGGTGGCGGCGAGCGTCTCGGGGATCAGTGAGACCTCGAGCCAGTGCGCTGCCTGGGTCTCTGCGCCTGTTCCCTCGGGTCCTGCGCCTGTTCCCTCGGGCTCTGGGCCTGTCGAAGGGGCGCTCACGGCGCTCACCGTGAGCGAGGTGCCGTCGATCGAGATCGAGCCCTTGTCGACCACGAGCGGCGCGAGGTCGGCCGGGAGGCTGATCCGCAGCACGCTCCACTGCTCGCCGGGGCGCACGTCGATGACCTCGCCGACACCGTCGACGTGCCCCTGCACGATGTGTCCGCCGAGGCGGGCGCCGACCGGCATGGCCTTCTCGATGTTGACCCTGGTGCCGACCGTGGCGCCGCCGAGGGCTGCGACGTCGAGCGTCTGCTTCATCACGTCGGCGTCGAAGGTGTCGGCCGTCGATCCGACGACGGTTAGGCAGACGCCGGAGACCGCGATCGACTCGCCGTGCACGGCATCCGCAGCGGCGCGGGGTGCACGCACGGTCAGCCGCCAGCCGTCTCCTGCCGGGGCGATGGCGGTGATCTCGCCGATCTCCTCGATGATTCCGGTGAACATCAGACGGCTCCTTCGTTCTCGACCGCCGGGTGGGCGATCGCCAGCAGGTCTGCCCCGAGGGGCACCCATTCGTCGACGGCGAGGCGTCGCGCCTCGCCGATGGTGGACACGCCGATATCGGTCAGCGCCCAGCGGCGGCCGCCGAGCAGGACCGGAGCGATGTACGCCAGCACGCGGTCGGCGAGCCCTGCGGCGACGAACGCGCTGGCCAGTGTCGGCCCGCCCTCGACGAAGACGCGCTGGATGCCGCGGGCGTGCAGGTCGGCCAGCACCTGGTGCAGATCGCGGGTGTCGAAGAAGAGCGGCTCGTGCGGGTGGCGGCGCACCGCGGCATCCGCCGGAGTCTCGCGCGAGCCGATCACGACGGGCACCGGCTGCGAGGGGAGGAGGGCGTCGCCGTCGCGAGCGGTGAGTGCGGGGTCGTCGGCGAGGACCGTGCCGGTGCCGACCACGATCGCATCGGCCTGTGCGCGGCGGCGGTGCACATCGGCCCTCGCCTCGGGGCCGGTGATCCACTGGCTCGTGCCGTCGTCGGCAGCAGCGCGTCCGTCGAGGCTTTGCGCCCACTTCACGGTGACGTGCGGGCGGCCGAGCCGCTGCGCGGTGAGCCAGCCGTCGACCACGCGATGGGCGGCATCGGCCTGCTCGCCGCCCTCGACCTCGACGCCGGCGGCGCGCAGCCGCTCGGCTCCGCCGCCGGAGAGCACGCCAGGGTCTTCGAGCGCGTAGATCACCCTGGTGACGCCGGCTTCGATCAGTGCGACCGCGCACGGACCGGTGCGGCCGGTGTGGTTGCAGGGTTCCAGCGTGACGACGGCGGTCGCGCCCTCGGCCTGGCCGGGGGAGAGCTTCGAGAGCGCGTCGACCTCGGCGTGCGGGGTGCCGGCGCCGTGGTGCCAGCCCTCGGCGATGATGTCGCCGTCCGGGGCGAGGATGACGGCGCCCACCTGCGGATTCACCCCGCTCGGACCGCGCATCGCGAGCTCCAGCGCGCGGGTCATCGCCTGGCGCTCGTTCGCGTTCACTGCCATCCGTCGTCCTTCTCTGAGGCTCCGGGGGTTGCAGAACGCGCGCGCTGCGGCGCACCGTGCTGCCTCCCTTCCGGACTAGCGAGGTTGCCCTCGCACCACCGTCGGTCCCGGAATTCCACCGGATCGGCACCGAGGTCTCCCTCGGCGCTCGCGGACTGTCACCGCCGGTTCGGATTCTCACCGACCCCGGAGCACGTTGATGCTCTGAGTGTACTCAACGCACCTGATGGGAATTCATTCCGCGTCATATACCTGTCATTTGAGCAGCCGGGACAGGCGTCGGTCGGCGAGCGGCTTGCCGCCGGTCTGACAGGTCGGGCAGTACTCGAGCGAGCGGTCGGCGAAGAACACGCTCCGCACAGTGTCGCCGCACACCGGGCAGGCCTCGCCCCGGCGGGCGTGCACCTGCATGCCGCGCCGCTTGGCATCCTTCAGGTCGGCGGGTGGCTTGCCGGATGCTTCGGCCACCGCCTCGGTGAGCGTCTGCTGCATCGAGCTGAACAACCGGTCGACGTCGTCGTCGGTCAACGTCGCGGCGATTGCGTAGGGCGACATGCGTGCGGCGTGCAGGATCTCGTCGGAGTAGGCGTTGCCGATCCCGGCGATCACGGCCTGATCGCGCAGCAGCCCCTTGATCTGGGTCCGGCGTCCGTCGAGCAGCGACGCGAAGGTGTCGCGCGTGAACGCGTCGTCGAGCGGATCGGGGCCGAGCCTGGCGATGCCGGGGACATCCTGCGGATCGCGGACGACGTACACGGCGAGCGACTTCTTCGTTCCTGCCTCCGTGAGATCGAAGCCGCTGCCGTCGTCGAGCGCCACGCGCAGCGCGATCGGTGTCTTTCCCGGCTTGATCAGGGTCGTCGGCAGGGTCTCGTACCAGCGCAGCCATCCCGCCTTCGCGAGGTGGAAGACGAGGTGCAGGTCGTCTCCGCACGACAGCACGATGAACTTGCCGAGTCGGGTCGCCATCGTGATCTCCGCGCCGTGCAGCGCGGTGATCTGCGGGTCGTACGTCTTCAGCGCGGCGATCGCGGCAACGCTCGTGCGCGTGATCGTTCGTCCGACCGTGCGCTCGCCGAGGAACAGCGTCAGACCTTGGACTTCCGGCATCTCCGGCATGGTCACATCCTGCCACCGGCATCCGACATCGTCACCCCTCCGGTCCGGGGAGGTCGTTCAGAGCACCGGCCACTCCACCGGGGTGCGGTCGTCGGTCGCGAGGAGGCCGGCGACCCAGCCGTCGTCCCTCCCGCGCGAGCTCGTGAGGGCCTGGCGCTGGAGCCCTTCGTATCTGAAGCCGAGTGCGCGGGCCGTGCGTGCCGAGGGGACGTTGCCGGCGACGGCCCGCCAGTTGATGCGTGCCAGCCCGAGTTCGGCGAAGCCCCAGTCGATGACGGCACGCGACGCCTCGACGGCAGAGCCGGTACCGCGTGCCTCGGCGGTGACCCAGAAGCCCAGTTCGGCGTGACCACCCGCCGGATGGTCGGCGATGTGATGGAGTCCGATCGTCCCGATCAGCGCGCCGTCGACACGCATCGCCCAGATCCCGTCCCTCACCCCCCATGCCGAGCGGCCCCTTTGTGTGCGAGCGGCCCCGTTGAGAACGTTCGCAACGGGCCGGGTCGTCTCAAAAGGGGCCGCTCGGCAGGGACGCGATGGCACGAGACGGATGCCGGGGCGAGAAGCGGGGGCGGGGCGGCCGCGGATGCCGAGCGGCCCCTTTGTGCGCGAGCGGCCCCGTTGAGAACGTTCGCAACGGGCCGGGTCGCACCGAAGGGGCCGGGTCGGCAGGGGAAGGGCAGGGCAGGGGAGGGCAGGGGGGAGGGCAGGGGAGGGCAGGGGGAGGAGGGATGCTGCCGCGCCGCGATGTCGGATGCCGCGACTAGGCTTATGCGGTGACTGTTCCCGGGATTCTGCGCGCCTTGGAAGAGGCGACCCTGTACCGAGATGCGCTCGGCTGGGCGCAGACCGACGCCGACCTCGGCCTCGTCGACGGGCTCGACGCCCCGACGCTCGCAGGGCTCCTGACCAAGCGGGCCGCTGCGGGGCATCCGGCCGCCCTCCTCGCGGTGGCGCCGACCGGCCGTCGAGCCGAGAGCGTGGCGCAGGCGCTCGGCGCCTACCTGCCGGAGGCGCAGATCCTCACGTTCCCCGCGTGGGAGACGCTGCCGCACGAACGGCTCAGCCCGAGCCCCGACACGGTCGGCCATCGACTGCAGACCCTGCGCCGTGTCGCCGAGTGGTCGGGCGATCACCCGCTCATCGTGGTGGCGTCCGTCCGCGCCGCCCTGCAGCCGATCGCCGGCAACCTCGGCGAGATCACCCCGCTCGAACTCCGCACGAACAGCAGGGGCAACGAACTCGACACGGTCGCAGAGCAGCTCGTCGAGCGCGCCTACTCTCGAGTCGACATGGTGTCCCGCCGAGGCGAGTTCGCGGTGCGCGGCGGCATCCTCGATGTCTTCCCGCCGACGTCGGAGCATCCGTACCGCGTCGAGTTCTTCGGCGACGAGATCGACCAGATCCGCGCCTTCTCGGTCGCGGATCAGCGGTCGCTGCCCGGCGACGTCGACGGCGTCGACCTGCCGCCGAGCCGCGAGCTGCTGCTGACCGCCGATGTGCGGGATCGCGCGAGAGCCCTGATCGGCGGCTTCCCCGCCATCTCGGGGATGCTCGAGAAGATGGCAGAGGGCATCCCGGTCGAGGGCATGGAGTCCCTGCTGCCGGCGGTGTCCGGTCCGCTCAAGTCGCTGGCCGAGTACATGCCGGCGGGCAGCGCGACCGCCGTGGTCGACCCGGAGCGCTCGACTGCACGAGCGATCACGCTCGGTGACACGAACCGCGAGTTCCTCGACGCCGCGTGGAGCGCGGCGACCTCTGGAGCATCCGCCCCGATCGACCTCGGCTCAGGCGACTTCCTGACGATCGCGCAGCTGCGCGAGGTCGTCCGCGACCGTGGCGGGGTGTGGTGGCGGCTCAGCCCCTTCGGCGCAGGGCTCGGTGAGGGCGACGCGGACGCGACGAACCTCGACGCCACGGTGATCCCCTCCTTCCACGGCAACGTCGACGGCGCGATCTCGTTCGTCGAGGCCAAGGTCGCGGACGGCTGGCGTGTCGTCGTGATCGCGACAGGACAGGGGCTCGTCGACCGCGCGCGCGATGTGCTCGCCGATCGCGGCATCGCCGCCAGGGTCGTCGAGGCGCTCACCGATGCCCCTGAGGGCGGCATCGCGACGCTCGTCTGCGGCTCGGTCGAGGCCGGGTACCAGGTGCCCGAGGCGAAGCTCGCGGTCCTCACCGACAACGAGTTCTACGGCCGCACGATCGGCGGCGACCAGCGCGTCGTCAAGAAGCTCGCCTCGCGCCGCAAGAACGTGGTCGACCCGCTGCAGCTCAAGCCGGGCGACTTCGTCGTGCACGGCACGCACGGCATCGGCCGCTTCGTCGAGATGACCAAGCGCGAGGTCTCCACCGGCGGACGCAACGCCACCAAGTCGATCCGCGACTACCTCGTGCTCGAATACGCGCCGTCCAAGCGCGGCTACCCCGGCGACAAGCTCTTCGTGCCGACGGATCAGCTCGACCTGCTCTCGAAGTACGTGGGCGGCGAAGCGCCGACCCTGTCGAAGATGGGCGGCAGCGACTGGTCGCAGGCGAAGGGCAAGGCCCGCAAGGCCGTTCGCGACATCGCCGTCGAGCTCGTGAAGCTGTACTCGGCGCGCATGGGCGCGAAGGGCCACGCCTTCGGACCGGACACGCCGTGGCAGCGCGAGCTGGAGGAGGCGTTCCCGTTCGCGGAGACCCCGGACCAGCTGCAGACGATCGACGAGATCAAGGCCGACATGGAGCGGCCGATCCCGATGGACCGCCTGCTCTCCGGCGACGTGGGCTTCGGCAAGACCGAGGTCGCCGTCCGTGCGGCGTTCAAGGCGATCCAGGACGGCAAGCAGGTCGCGATGCTCGTCCCCACCACGCTGCTCGTGAAGCAGCACCTCGAGACCTTCACCGAGCGCTTCGCCGGCTTCCCGGTCAAGGTGCGTCCGCTGTCGCGATTCCAGACCGACAAGGAAGCGCGGCTCACGCTGCAGGGACTGCTCGAGGGCTCGGTCGACATGGTGATCGGCACGCACCGCATCCTCACGGATCAGGTGATGTTCAAGGACCTCGGTCTGATGATCATCGACGAGGAGCAGCGCTTCGGCGTCGAGCACAAGGACACGCTCAAGAAGATGAAGACGAACGTCGACATCCTCGCGATGAGTGCCACCCCGATCCCGCGGACGCTCGAGATGGCGGTGACCGGCATCCGCGAGATGTCGACGCTCGCGACGCCGCCGGAGGACCGGCATCCGATCCTCTCCTTCGTCGGCCCCCGCAGCGACAAGCAGATGGCCGCGGCGATCCGCCGCGAGATCCTCCGCGAGGGGCAGATCTTCTTCGTGCACAACCGCGTGCAGTCGATCCAGCGCGTCGCGAGCGAGCTCGCCGAACTCGTGCCGGAGGCCCGGATCGCGGTGGCGCACGGACAGATGGGCGAGCATCAGCTCGAACAGGTCGTCGACGACTTCTGGGAGCGCAAGTTCGACGTGCTCGTCTCGACGACGATCATCGAGACCGGTCTCGACATCGCGAACGCGAACACCATCATCATCGACCGTGCCGACAAGTACGGGCTCAGCCAGCTGCATCAGCTGCGCGGCCGGGTGGGTCGAGGACGGGAGCGCGCCTACGCGTACTTCCTGTACGACGAGATGAAGCCGCTGAGCGAGACCGCTGCCGACCGCCTGCAGACCATCGCGGTGAACAACGACCTCGGCTCCGGCATGCAGGTCGCGCTGAAGGACCTCGAGCTCCGCGGCGCCGGCAACATGCTGGGTGCCGAGCAGGCCGGACACATCGCCGGTGTCGGCTTCGACCTGTACCTGCGCATGATCGGCGAGGCCGTCGCGACGTTCCGCGGTGAAGACGTCGAGAGCGGGCAGGAGCTGCGGCTGGAGCTGCCGCTCGATGCGCGCATCCCCGAGGACTACATCGACAGCGAGCGGCTGCGCCTCGAGGCGTACCAGAAGCTCTCGGCGGCCTCCGCGGCGACCGCGAAGGACGACGCGCTCGACCTCGTGATCGACGAGCTCACCGACCGCTACGGCACCCCGCCGGATGAGGTGCAGGGGCTGCTCTCCGTCGCCCGCCTGCGTCGTCGCGCCGCGCGCGCCGGACTCACGGATGTCGTCGTGATGGGGTCGAACCTGCGGATCGCCCCTGCTCGCCTCGAGGACTCGATCAAGGTGCGCCTGCAGCGGCTCTACCCGAAGGCGAAGCTCGTGGCGAGCGGCGAGGCGATGGTCGTCCCGATGCCCACGGTGCCCGCCGCGGTCGGTGTCGGCCTCGACCCGCTGCCGGATGAAGCGCTGCTCGAATGGGTGAACCAGCTGTTCACGGCGATCTTCCCTGAGCCGGTCACGGTCGAGTGACCTCGTCTCCTAGCCGACGGGCGCGACATGGTCAATGGCATGTGCGACGCCCGTCGAGCGGGCGGATGCTGAAGCCATGTGGATCCTGCTGATCATCCTCCTGCTGGCCTGGGCCGCGCTGGCCGTGCTCGGTTTCGTCGTCAAGGGCCTCGTCTGGCTCGCCGTGCTCGGCATCGTCCTGTTCCTCGCGACGGTCGTGATCGGGATGCTGCGCGGCAGGGCAGCGACGAAGAAGTAGCGCACCGACCTCCGCGGGGCGCACTACGCTGACCTCATGTTGTACGAGCACCTCGGGGCTCGGCCCCGGATCCATGACACCGCCGTCGTCGCTCCCACCGCCGTGATCTCCGGCGATGTCGAGATCGGCGCCGGCTGCCAGATCCTGCACGGCGCCGTGATCACGGCAGAGGGCGGACCGATCACGCTCGGAGAGCACGTCATCGTGATGGAGAACGCGTTGATCCGTGCGACCGCGGCGCACGCCGTGCACATCGGATCGCACACACTGATCGGCACGCTCTCGAGCATCGCCGGCGCGACCATCGGCGAGGAGGTCTTCCTCGCCTCGGGCTCCAGGCTGTTCAACGGCGCGCTGATCGGACCGCGCTGCGAGGTTCGCGTCAACGCGATCGTGCTGCGCCGAGCCGTGCTGCCCGAGGGCACTGTCGTGCCGATCGGCTGGGTGGCCGTCGGCGATCCGGCGCAGCTGTTCTCGCCGGATCGCGAGGAGGAGATCGCCGCGGCGCAGCCCGATCTCGACTTCCCCGGTCACGTGTTCGGCGTCGATCGAGACACGCCCGACCTCATGGTGCAGCTGACCGAGCGCTACGGCAGCTCGCTCGCGCGGCATGCGGACGACGTGAGCCTCGACGGCACGCACCGCGGGCAGCACCGCGCATGACGGACGGCACAGGCCTGGTCCGTCCGGATGTCAGCACGACGGATGCCGCGCGAATCGCACTCGAGTGCTACGGCATCACGGCGACTGCGGAGGAGCTCGGCAGCAACCAGGATCGGAACTTCCTGCTCACAGCGGACGACGGCACGAAGAGCGTCCTGCGGATCGACAATCCCGTCTTCGACGATGACGCGCGCGATGCCCAGCATGCCGCGCTCGACGCCTACCGCGGCGCCGGTGTCAGCGTGCCTGCGGTGCTGCCCGGCCTCGACGGTGCGCTCACGCAGCGCTGGAACGGCTTCGCCGCACGCCGCAGCGAGTTCGCACCGGGAGAGCCGCTGGTCGACGCCGGGTATCTCGCCCCGGTCGTGCTCGCCGGGTTCGGCGCGCTCGCCGCGTCCTCCGTGAACGCGCTCGCCTCTCTCGACCACCACGGTCTCGATCGCGCCCACATGTGGGACATGCGGGTCGCCCATGAGCAGATCGGGGCGCTCGCACCGTCGATCGCCGACTCCGTGCTGCGTGGACGGGTGCTGCGCGCAGCGGCGAAGGCGGACGCCGCTCTGGCGCCACTCGCAGGAGAACTGCCGGTGCAGGCGATCCACGGCGACCTCACCGATGACAACGTGATGGGGCAGCGCGGAGCGGATTCCCGGCTGCATCCGCACACGGTCCTCGACCTCGGCGACCTCGCACTCGGGTGGCGCGTCGCCGAGCTCGCGGTGTGCGTCTCGTCGATGCTGCACCACGAGCCCGAACGTCCGCTGCGGGCGCTCGACACCATCGCCGCGTTCCACCGGGATGCGCCGCTGAACGAGGCAGAGGCGCTGGCGGCCTGGCCGCTCGTGGTGCTGCGCGCCGCGCTGCTGGTGGCGAGCGGATGGCGTCAGCTCGAGATCGACGGTGCGAACGACTACGCCAGGGAGCGGATCGCGGGCGAGCAGGCGATCTTCGACGCCGCCACACTGCTGCCGCTCGTCGAGATGACCGAGCACGTGCTCGCCACCGTCGGGAGCGACGGCGGCGGATTCGACGCGACTGATCTCGCGGGGGAGGCGGATGCCGCTCCGCTCGCAGCACTGCTGCCGGATCTCAACGGACGCGTCGCCGTGCTCGACCCGACCGTCGAGTCGGCCGCGCTCGACGCCGGGCGCTGGCTCGACGAGACGGCGGAGCAGGGGCTGATCGACGATGCGATCGAACTCGGCGTCGCTGTGGCCGTCCTGCCGTACGGTGCGTTCCGACTGACGCGTGCGACCGTCGACAGCGCCCAGTCAGGAGAGACCTGGGCGACCGCGTGCGAGCTGCATTTCCCCGCCGGAACGCGGGCGAGGGTGACGGCGCCGGCGACCGGACGGGTGACGCAGCGGGGCGGAGTCGCGCGCATGGTCCTCGACCACGAAGGGTCGGACGATAGCCCGGAGTGGGTGCTCGAGATCACGGGGCTCGACGCCGAGGAGCGGCGCGAGCGTCCGCTGAGCACAGGTGAGACGCTGGGCTGGCTGGCTGCGTCGTTCGAGCCGCGGCGGATGACGATCGGCATCCACCGGGCAGATGCCCCCGAACGCCAGACGGACGGGGCGGCACTGGTCGCCCCGGAGCGCGTGCAGGCGTGGCGTCGCCTCACCGTCGACCCGGCACCCCTGCTCGGGCTGCCGCCCTTCGTGCAGGACGACGAGGCAGCGGCGGAGCTGGCCCGCCGCGAACGGATCTTCGCCGCCGCCCAGGAGCGCTACTACGAGCATCCGCCGCAGATCGAGCGCGGCTGGCAGCATCACCTGATCGACACCACCGCCCGCACCTACGTCGACATGGTCAACAACGTCGCCGGCCTCGGGCATGCGCATCCGAAGGTCGCGGATGCCGCCGCGCGGCAGCTGCGGACGCTCGCCACGAACTCCCGCTTCCTGTTCCGCGATCTCGCCGAGTACAGCGAGCGCCTGCTGGCCCTGATGCCGGCGGGCAGCGACCTCGATACGGTGCTGCTGGTGAACAGCGGCTCCGAGGCGGTCGATCTCGCGATCCGGCTGGCGCAGGCGGCGACCGGTCGCCGAACGGTGGTCGCGCTGCGCGAGGCCTATCACGGCTGGACGATGGCCAGTGATGCGGTCACGACCAGCGCCTACGACAACCCCTTCGCGCTGTCGACGCGCCCCGACTGGGTGCACATCGCCGATGTGCCGAACCGATTCCGCGGCACGTACCGCGGTGACGACGTCGCTGGGGACTACCTCGCCGATCTCGCGACCGACCTGGCGCAGCTCGACGACCAGGACCGCGAGGTGGCCGCGTTCCTGTGCGAGTCGATCCTCGGCAACGCCGGCGGCGTGGTGCTCCCTGACGGCTACCTCGCCGGTGCCTATCAGCAGGTCAGGGCGGCGGGCGGGCTGTGCATCGCCGACGAGGTGCAGGTCGGATTCGGCCGCATGGGCTCTGCCTTCTGGGGCTTCGAGCTCGCCGGCGTCGTGCCCGACATCGTCACGATCGCGAAGCCGATGGGCAACGGCTATCCGATCGGTGGCGTGATCACATCGAAGCGCATCGCGGACGCCCTGTCGACGCAGGGGCAGTTCTTCTCCTCCGGTGGGGGCAGCACGCTGAGCTGCCGGGTCGGCATCGCGGTGCTCGATGCGATGGTCGAGGACGACCTGCAGCGCAATGCCGCGACGGTCGGCGCGCACCTCGCCGCCGGACTCCGCGAGCTCGCCGACCGGCATCCACTGGTCGGAGTCGTGCACGGCGAGGGGCTCTATCTCGGCGTCGAGCTCGTGCGGGACCGCGACACCATGGAACCAGCGGCAGCTGAGGCGGCGGCGATCTGCGAGCGGATGCGCGAACTCGGCGTCATCGTGCTCACGACCTCCGAGCGATCCAACGTGCTGAAGATCAAACCGCCGCTGTGTCTCACGGTGCAGAGCGCCGATCACGTGGTCGCGATGCTGGAACGAGTGCTCACCGACGGATGGTGACGTCGGTCCTCTTCTTCGAATCCCTCCGTCATTCTGATTGTTACATGCGTATTTCGTACCTGAATTGGGGGTCGCGCTGAGGATTCCCGTGGGTCCATACTGATGCACAGCGTCGGACGACCCGTGGTCCGACCCATGCGCTGTTCCCCGAGGAGTACACATGGCCACGAAGACAAAGCCGCTCGCACACGGCGGGGGAACGCTCAAGCGGAACCTCGGACTCTGGGCGATCGTCGGACTCGGGCTCGGATACATGACGCCGACGGTGGTCTTCGACACCTTCGGCATGGTCGCCCGCGACACCGACAACGTGGTGCCGGCCGCGTATCTCGTCGCGCTGGTCGTGATGGTCTTCACGGCGATCAGCTACGGCAAGATCTCCGGGGCGATCCCGAGCGCCGGCTCCGCGTACACGTACGTGCGCGAGTCGATCCACCCGAACCTGGGCTTCATGGTCGGCTGGACCTCGCTCATCGACTACGTGCTCCTGCCGATGGTCAACTGCCTCATCATCCGGAGCTACCTCGAGGCGCTGTTCCCCGACATCCCAGGCTGGATCTGGGTCGTGCTCTACTGCATCCTCGTCACCAGCATCATCTACCTGACGATGCGCGGCACCTCCAACCTGAACATGATCCTGCTGATCTTCTCGATCATCGTGATGGCCGTGTTCGTCGTGCTCGTGGTCGCGCAGCTGATGCGCGGCGAAGGCGCGGGCACGATCGCCTCGGTCGCCCCGTTCCTGCACGACGGCGCCACGATGAGCGCGGTGCTGATGGGCGCCACGATCGTCTGCTTCTCGTTCATCGGCTTTGACGCGGTCACCATGTACGCGGAGGAGGCGAAGGATCCGAAGATCATGCCGAAGGCGATCCTGCTGACGGTGCTCCTCGGCGGCGCCATCTTCCTGATCGCCGGCTACCTCTCGCAGCTGCGCTTCCCGGACTGGAACGAGTTCGCCCCCGGTGGTGACATGCAGTTCGTCGAGGACTCCACGCTGCCGATCATCGGCAACCTCGTCGGCGGCCCGGTGCTGATGGCCGTGCTCACCGCGGCCGGCTTCTGCGCCACGCTCGCCTCCGGTCTCGCCTCGCACGCCTCGGTGTCCCGCATGCTGCTGGTGATGGGCCGCAACAACGTGCTGCCGCAGAAGGCGTTCGGCTACATCAACCCGAAGACGCACACGCCGACGTTCAACATCGTGCTGGTCGGTGCGATCTCGCTGCTAGCGATCCCGTTCACGCTCGAGCTGATCGCCGCGTGGATCAACTTCGGTGCGCTGATCGCGTTCACGTTCGTCAACATCTCGGTGATCGCCTGGTTCGCGATCCGCAAGGGCCGTCGCAAGACTCCGAGCGACATCTTCCACTTCATCGTGATGCCCGGTATCGGCATGGTCCTCACCGGACTCCTCTGGGCGAACCTGCACGAGGATGCGCTGCGCGGCGGGCTGGTGTGGACCGCGATCGGACTCGTCTACCTCGCGATCATCACGAAGGGCTTCCGCAAGAAGGTCGTCGCCTTCGACGAGAACCAGGCGGTGACCGGATACAACAAGGTCGTCGCGGTGCCGGTCGACGAGAGCTGACGGACCCGCTCAGACACGGAAGAGCCGTCTCGCCGGGGAGGGGAGACGGCTCTTCTGCGTGGTCTGTGCTTCGTCAGGCGGTGATCAGATGACGCCCTGTGCGAGCATCGCCGCGGCGACGCGCTCGAAGCCGGCGATGTTCGCACCGGCGACGTAGTCGCCAGCCACCCCATGACGCTCTGCGGCCTCGAAGGCCGCGCTGTGGATGTCGGACATGATCTCGCGCAGCTTGTTCTCGCTGTCGCCGAAGCTCCAGCGCTGACGCGAGGCGTTCTGGCTCATCTCCAGGGCCGATGTGGCGACGCCACCCGCGTTGGCGGCCTTGCCAGGCGCGAAGAGCACGCCGGCCTGCTGGAACGCGTCGACCGCAGCCGGCACGCAGGGCATGTTCGCGCCCTCGGACACCGCGCGAACGCCGTTCGCGATCAGTGCCTCGGCGTCGGCGAGACTGACCTCGTTCTGCGTGGCAGAGGGCACCGCGATGTCGACCGGCACCTCCCAGACGCTGCCGCCCTCGACGAAGCGCGCGCTCGGACGACGGTTCGCGTACTCGACGATGCGGGCGCGCTCGACCTCCTTCAGCTGACGCAGCAGGTCGAGATCGATGCCGGCGTCGTCGACGACGTAGCCGGAGGAGTCGGATGCCGTGACCGCAACAGCTCCCAGCTGGGTCGCCTTCTGGATGGCGTAGATCGCCACGTTGCCGGAGCCGGAGATGCCGACGCGCTTGCCTTCGAGCGAGTCGCCGTGCACCGCGAGCATCTCCTGCGCGAAGAACACCGCGCCGTAGCCGGTGGCCTCGGTGCGCACCTGCGCGCCGCCCCAGCCGGTGCCCTTGCCGGTGAACATGCCCGACTCGTGGCGGTTGGTGACCTTGCGGTACTGCCCGAAGAGGTAGCCGATCTCGCGACCGCCGACCCCGATGTCGCCTGCGGGGACGTCGGTGTGCTCGCCCAGGTGGCGGTAGAGCTCGTTCATGAACGACTGGCAGAAGCGCATGACCTCGGCATCGGAGCGGCCGTGCGGATTGAAGTCCGACCCGCCCTTGCCGCCGCCGATGCCCTGCCCGGTCAGGGCGTTCTTGAAGATCTGCTCGAAGCCGAGGAACTTGATGATCGAGAGGTTCACCGAGGGGTGAAAGCGGAGTCCGCCCTTGTACGGTCCGAGCACCGAGGAGAACTGGATGCGATAGCCGCGGTTGACCTGCAGCCTGCCGGCGTCGTCGACCCACGGCACACGGAACAGGATCTGGCGCTCCGGCTCGACGAGTCGTTCGAGGATGCCGCCGTCGACGTACTCCGGGTGCGCGGTGAGGACCGGTGCGATCGAATGCAGCACCTCGTGCACGGCCTGGTGGAACTCGGGTTCGTGCGGGCTGCGCGACAGCACCGTGTCGAAGACGGGCTGCACTGCGGCGTCGAGGGGATGGAAATCGGCAGGGGTCTGTGCGGTCACGCGGAAGGCTCTCTCAATGGGGGATTGTCGTGCAGGCGATCGTGTCGCGTGAGGGCTGCGCCGGATCCGGCGCGAGATTTCACTCTATCGCCCGCGTCCTCGGGCGCAGGTCGGGGGTCACCCGGTGTTCTGCAGGCCGGCGGCGACGCCGCTGACGGAGAGCAGGAGCAGGCGCTGCTGCTCGGCATCCGCACCCGAACCGGTGGCGTCCTCGGCCGCGGCGGAGCGCAGTGCACGAAGCGCGCGCAGCTGCAGCAGCGAGAGGGCGTCGACGTACGGACTGCGCAGCTGCACCGCGCGCTGGAGCACCGGCTTGTTCACGAGCAGGCCGTCACCGCCGGTCAGACGGATCACCCACTCGCGGGTCAGGGCGAGCTCATCGAGCACGAGGGCTGCGAGGTCGTCGCGGTCGCCGAGTGCGAGGTACTGGCGTGCGATGCGCTCGTCGGTCTTCGCGAGGCTCATCGCGACGTTGTCGATCATGGTGCGCAGGAGCGGCCACTCTCGGTACGCCTCGATCAGCAGCGCCTCATCGCCGACGGCTTCCAGCGCCGTGCCGAGGCCGAACCAGCCGGCCAGGTTGATGCGCGCCTGCGTCCACGCGAACACCCACGGGATGGCCCGCAGGTCTTCGAGGGATTCGACCGAGAGTCCGCGGCGGGCCGGACGCGAGCCGAGGGCGAGCAGACCGATCTCCTCCATCGGGGTGACGGTGGCGAACCAGGGCGCGAAGCCCTCTGCCTTCACGAGCGAGAAGAAGCGTTCGCGTGAGGAGACGTCCATGACGGCGGCGACCTCGGCGTAGCGGGCGGCTGCGCCGCTCGTCCGCGCCTCGACCGATGGCGAGGACGCGAGCAGGGTGGCGGCGGCGACCTGGTCGATGTGCCGCATCGCGATCGCCGGCTCGCCGTAGCGGGCGAAGATGACCTCGCCCTGTTCAGTGAGCTTGAACCGGCCGTCGACCGAGTGCGGCGGCTGCGCCAGGATCGCGGAGTTGGCCGGTCCGCCGCCGCGTCCGAGCGCACCGCCACGGCCATGGAACAGCGTGAGCTCGATGTCGGCATCCTTCGCCCAGAGGGCGATCTTCTCCTGCGCCTCGTAGAGGGCCAGGTTCGCGGCGACCGGGCCGACGTCCTTCGACGAGTCGGAGTAGCCGAGCATGACCTCGAGGCGGTTGCCGGTCGCGGCCATGCGCGCCTGGAACGCGGGGAAGTTGACGGCCTCGGCGAGGATCTCCGGCGCTGCCTGCAGGTCGGCGAAGGTCTCGAACAGCGGCACGACGTCGAGCACCGGCGCGTCGTCGCCGAGCGCGTGCTTCGCGAGACGATGCACGTTGGCGAGGTCGGATGCCGCCTGCGTGAACGACACCACATAGCGGCCGGCCGCCTGCAGACCGCGGTCGCGCTGGATCTCGGCGATCACGCGGAAGAGTTCGAGCACCTCCTCCGTCTGCGCGCTGATCGGCTCGCCGCTCTCGAGCTCGGCGAGGGCCTTCGCGTGCACCTGCGAGTGCTGGCGCACCTCGAGCTCGGTGAGGTGGAAGCCGTACGTCTCGACCTGCCAGATCAGGTGCTGCACGCCGCCGAAGGCATGACGCTTCGCGCCGCTCTCGGCGAGCGAGGTCTGGACGGCCCGCAGATCGTCGAGCAGTTCCTCCGGGCGCGCGTAGCGGTGCGTGCTGTCGCCCTGGCGGGTGGCGCCGACGCGATGTGCGAGCGCGAGCAGCACCCGGCGGTGCGGCTCTTCGGGCGAGCGCGCGGCGAGTTCGGCTGCGAGCGCGGGCTCCGCCGAGGCGAATCGGTCCCACAGGGCGACGACCTCGACGCTCGGGGGAGTGCCCTCGGCGTCGAGCGTGAGGGTGCGGCCGATGCGCTCGAGCGCGCGCTCGAGTCCGCGGAGCACATGGTCGGCTGCGATCTTCGAGGCTTCGCGGGTGACCGATGCCGTCACGAACGGGTTGCCGTCGCGGTCGCCGCCGACCCAGGAGCCGACACGCACGAACGCGGGCACGACCGGGGCGCTGGAGCCGGACTCCTCGCCGCGCAGGGCGTCGTCGATCCGGCGGTACACGTGCGGGACGGTCGTGAAGAGCGTCTCGTCGAAAACGCTCATGACCGTGCGCACCTCATCGGTGGGCGAGGGCTTCTGCGAACGCAGCGGCGCGGTGCGCCACAGGGTGTCGATCTCCTCCAGCATCCGACGCTGGGCACGGTGGGCCTCTGAGCCGCCTTCGCTGGCCGCATCGTGCTGCGTGAGCAGTTCGGAGAGACGGCGGATGCTCGAAGACACCGCGCGGCGTCGCGCCTCGGTGGGGTGCGCGGTGAAGACGGGGTGGAAGCGCAGACCGGCCAGACGACGGCGCGCCTCGTCCTCGCCGACCTCGCGCGTGAGCTGCGCGTAGGCCGTCGCGACCGTGTCGGCCGGGCGATCCGGGCTCTCCGAGCCAGCGCCCTGGCTCGCTGAGCTCGACGAAGGGGCGGGCTGACCTGCGCGTTCGCGCAGCACCCGCACGCGCTGGTGCTCCTCGGCGAGGTTCACGAGGTGGAAGTAGCAGGTGAACGCGCGGGCGACCTCGTCCGCACGGGCGACCGTGAACGACTCGGCGATGGCCGCGGCGCGCTCGAACGCGTCGGGTGTCTCCTCGTCGTAGGCCTGGATCGTCGCGAGACGCAGACGCTCGACATCGTCGAACAGCGCGTCGCCGCCGGACTCGCGCAGCACCTGACCGAGCAGGTTGCCGAGCATCCTGACGTCGGAGCGCATCGCATCCGGTATGCCACGACCGGCCTCGAAGCGGCCGATCACGCGGATGGCCTCGGTGTTCGTGGGCTCGGGGAATGTCTGTGCGGGGGTCACCGTTCGAGAGTATCCCGGGTCGGAGGCGGCTCCTGCACGCATGACAGGTCATGACAGCGACCACCGCGCTCTAGCATGGGCACGATGCGCATCTCAGCGAACCCTCTCCGCGGCCAGCAGTTCCCGGCTGTGCTGCTCCTCCTGGCGGCGGGGCTCGGTCTGCTGCTCGCCAATCTGCCGACGCACGACGCGCTCGCCGCAGTCCTCGACTTCCACATCGCGGTTCCGGGGACGTCGCTCGATCTCTCGATCGCGCACTGGGTGTCAGACGGACTCCTGGCCGTCTTCTTCCTGGTGGTGGCGATCGAACTGCGTCACGAGCTGACCCACGGCGAGCTCGATTCGGCGCGCAAGGCCGTGCAGCCGGCCATCGCAGCGGCCGGTGGCGTGCTCGCGCCCATCGCGGTGTACCTGCTGATCGCCGGCGACGGCGCGACGGCGACGGGCTGGCCGATCCCGACCGCCACCGACATCGCCTTCGCGCTCGGCGTCCTGGCGATGTTCGGTCGGGGCCTTCCCTCGACCGTGCGCGTCTTCCTCCTGGCGCTCGCGATCCTCGACGACATCATCGGCATCGTCTTCATCGCCGTCCTGTTCGCCCATGACGTGCAGTGGGGACTGCTCGCACTCGCCATCGTCGGCGTCGCGTGCTTCTGGCTCCTCAGCAGAGCGCTGCACGCGAACGGTCACGCGCTGATCGCGGTGGCGATGGTCCTCGTCGGCATCATCACGTGGGGACTCGTCGCGGCATCCGGCATCCATGCCACGATCGCCGGCGTGCTCCTCGGGCTGGTGATGTCACCGGTCCCGGCGGGGCGCGCGCGCCACGCGCTCGAACCGTCCGTGAACGGCGGGATCCTGCCGCTGTTCGCATTCGTCGCCGCCTTCGTGGTGATCCCCGCGCTCGCGCCGAGTGAGCTGTCGCCGGCGTTCTGGGCCATCGTGGTGGCCCTGCCCGTCGGCAAGATCGTCGGCATCTCGCTGTTCGGGCTCATCGCCATGCGCATCCGGCCGAAGGGTGCTGCGCCGGCGCTGCCCTTCCTCGACATCCTCGCGGCAGGGGCGCTCGGCGGCATCGGGTTCACGGTCTCGCTGCTGCTCGCGAACCTCGCCTTCGCGTCGGATGCCGGGATCCGCGACCAGGCGGTCCTCGGCGTGCTGGTCGGATCGCTCATCGCGCTCGTGCTCTCCGGCATCATCGTGTCGCTGCGCGCCCGGTGGTACCGTCGCCTCGCCGCAGCCGCATCCTGAGCATCCGATCGAGGAGGAATCGTGTCGTCGCAGACAGAGAACGCCGGCCGGCCGGTCAGCCCTGAGACCGACCCGCTGCGCGATGCAGCCGAGACGATGCGGGCTGTGCGGGAGCGCTGCGTGTGGTCGCAGCGCATCACGCATCGCGACCTCGTGCCGTATCTGATCGAGGAGTCGCACGAGGTGATCGATGCCGTCGAGCACGGCACCCGAGCGGATCTGCGCGAGGAGCTCGGCGATCTGCTGTGGCAGGTGCTGTTCCATTCGGCGATCGCCGCACAGGATCCTGACGACCCCTTCGACATCGACGACGTGGCGCAGACGCTGACCGAGAAGATGGTGCGACGGCACCCGCACGTCTTCGCCGGCGAGGTGGCCGAGACGCCCGAAGCGGTGCTCGTGCACTGGAACGCGGCGAAGGCGGCGGAGAAGCGCACCCGCAGCAGCGTGCTCGACGGCGTGCCGCGCGGGATGCCGGCGCTCGCCCTGGCGCAGAAGCTGGTCGGCAGGGCGGCAGGCGTCGTTCCGGTCGCGGCTGCGGTTCGAGTCGAGCCTCCGACGTCGGAGGCAGAGCTCGGCGATGCGCTGCTGGCGCTCGTCGCCCACGCGCGAGTCGAGGGCTGGGATGCCGAGCGCGCACTGCGGGAGCGGCTGCGGACGCTCGAGGAGCAGGTGCGCGACGCCGAGGCCGCGACCTGAACCGCCGACACGGTCGACCGGCTGGACCTGGAACAATGGACCCGTGGCTACTGTGAACCCGCCGCGCGGCATGCGCGACATCCTCCCCGCCGACAAGGCCCGCCGCGAGCGTGTGCTCGCCGTCATCCGTGAGCGCTACCTCGCGCACGGCTTCGACGAGATCGAGACCCCAGTGCTCGAGGAGTACTCGCGTCTGCATGCCGGCATCGGCGGCGACAACGAGAAGCTCGCCTACAACGTGCTGCGCCGTGGGCTCGACGCCGACGCGATCCGAGACGCCGCCACCGACCCCGCAGCGCTCTCCGACCTGGGGCTCCGCTACGACCTCACCGTGCCGCTCGCTCGGTTCTACGCCAGCAACCGCGGCCAGCTGCCCACCGTGTTCCGGTCGATCCAGATCGGAGCCGTGTGGCGCGCGGAGCGCCCGCAGAAGGGTCGCTACCGCCAGTTCGTGCAGTGCGACATCGACATCATGGGCGACGACTCGGCGCGCGCAGAGGCCGAGCTGATGGTGGCCTCGCTCGACACGGTCGATGCGCTCGGACTCGAGGGTGCGACCGTGCGGATCAACGACCGGCGTGCGCTCGACTGGATGCTCGACAGCTTCGGCTTCACGGCCGAGGAGCGCCCTGGTGTGCTCATCACGATCGACAAGCTCGACAAGATCGGGCCAGACGGGGTCGCGACTGAACTGCGCGAGCGCTCTGCGACCGCCCACGCGGTCGACGCCTTCGAGGCGTTCCTCCGTCGCCCGCAGACGATGGAGTTCAACGCGTACGGCGAGCGGCAGATCCGCAAGGCGCTGCCCGACGGGGCACCGGACGAGATCGTCGAGCACCTCGTCGGCATCGGTCAGGCCGTCGCTGCAGGTCGCCCGTCGACGGGCTCGACGATCGACGACATCCCGCTCGTCTTCGACCCGTTCCTGGTGCGCGGCATGGGCTACTACACGGGCACGATCTTCGAGCTCGCGCACCCCTCGGTCGACTACTCGCTCGGCGGCGGCGGACGCTACGACGGCATGATCGGACGCTTCCTCGGCCAGCAGGTGCCGGCGGTCGGATTCTCGCTCGGCTTCGAGCGTCTGGTCGACCTCGTCACGGCCGGTGCGGATGCCGAGGCCCAGGCGGTCGTGCTGGTCCACGACGCTGACGTGCCGGTGGTCGAGCTCGTCGCGCACAAGACCGCGCTGATCGCGACCGGCGCCCGCGTGCGCCTCGAACGGCGCACCAAGAACCTCAAGGCGCTGCTCGAGCGGGCCGCCGCCGACGGCTACACCGCCTTCGCGACGGTGCCGGCCGGGGCATCCGAGCTGGAGATCAAGCCCCTGAGCTGAGCGTGCGGCCCGTCCGGACGCCTCTCGGGCGTGCGGGTTGCAGGGAGATGAGCGGGTTGCCGGAGCGGGTTTGCACGTGCGGGTTCCCGGGAGATGTGCGGGTTGCAGGGGCATCCGTCGGCGTGTCTCCTTGCATCTCGTACATCTCCTTGCATCTCGTGCGGGAGTCGGGCCGGGAGCCGGGCCGGGAGTCGTGAGCGGTCTGGTGGATGCCGTCGGATGCCGATTCGGGCGTGCGGGTTGCCGGGAGATGTGCGGGTTGTAGGGGCATCCGTCGGAGTGTCTCCTTGCATCTCGTACATCTCCTTGCATCTCGTGCGGGAGTCGGAGCCGGGAGCCGGGCCGGGAGTCGGGAGCGGGTCCGGTGCGTCTGTGGATGCCGTCGGATGCCGATTCGGGCGTGCGGGTTGCCGGGAGATGTGCGGGTTGCAGGGGCATCCGTCGGCGTGTCTC